>OLWO01000080.1_pt1 | contig 85449 bp, 90 predicted proteins | sample 1673751 | NCBI WGS metagenome assembly OLWO01 (sample SAMEA103958125, study PRJEB25191) | human gut metagenome
CCATCCCAGAATGCTGCAATTCTCTTTCGACGTTTATAACCCCTTTTTACCCTCTCTTTGTTCATTATATTAAAAAGTATATTCGTAAATTCCGCTTTTTTTGCAAATTCGGCACAGTCGACAGCTCTCAAAAGGCGCATTTTTATCCCCACGAATCTTGCGCTGCAATGAAGTTTTTTACACATTCGGCCGCCTCACCCCTCTTGTTGCTGTATGTTATTCCGTGCTTCGCACCCGAAAAAAACACAGCTTCCGCAATTTTGGCTGATTCTGCACTCCGAAGAATCCGTTCCGCGCTGCCGTGTGCAACCTTGTTATCCTCTCGCGACTGAATTACGAGCAGCGGTGCAGTTACTTTCGAAACCGCTTTGTTTGCACGGCGGCGTATTTTATTCAAATCGGAAATTCTTGCTGTGGCCATGCCCATATAAGTTTGCGCTTCTTCATCCTCCTGCCAATGCGGTTCACCCGTTATAATATAAGGCACCGCAAGCGAAATAAATCTGCAAATATGCAGATAAAGCTTCATCTTCGCCGGTGCGCAGATCATAATTACGCCGTCAGCTCGTCTTTCGGAAGCAACAATTGCAGCAAGCAGTCCGCCCATGCTTAACCCGGCAACATAGATTTTTTCACATCCCGCCGCAGTCAATCGGTCATAAGCCTTTAACGCATCATCTATCCATTCCCGTGCGCATGATTTCCGCATGTTCCGCAGATTTGTCCCATGACCCGACAGCAGCGGAGCGTAAATTGTGTATCCGTTTTCGTTTTCGACCGCTGTATTCAAGCGGCATTCCTGTTCGTCGGCTTCAAGACAGTTCCAAATTGAATGCATGTTTGCGGGAGTGCCTGTGAAGCCATGCAGAAGCAGCACTCCCGTTTTTCCGCCGCGATAAAAATATTCATTTGCAAGCGGTGTAAAATTCCAATCCTTATCAGCAATCTTTTCTTTCATGATTAGTATCGCCGCGGTTGCCGGCGCAGATATTATTGCAGAGCAGCTCTGTCCTTATCCGTATGTTTCTTATTTCTTTTCGATTATTTCAATCACCTCACCCATATACATCGTGTGCGGCGCTTCGGTCTGGTAATAAGCCTCAATCACCGAATTCGGCATGTTTGCGGTATCAAAATCCTGTTTATATATTTTTCTGCAAACTATTGTTGTTTCCGCTTCCCTGAAGCCGACACTGCCGCCAACCGCAATCGGAGTGAGTGACGTTTTTGCAACTTTATCGCCGTCGCGGCCCGACTCTCTGCCGAGAATGCCGAGATCGGGCTTATATTTCTTATCAAAGAATGTGACCGTAAAAATTTCGTTGTTTTCAATGAAATCATGCGTATAGCGGCAGGGTTTGACATAAACGGAAACTATCGGGCGCGCCGAATCCTCACCGTTCCATATGCAGCCGAGACTGCCCCAGCTTATCGTCATCGTGTTGTAATGCGTCAGGCTGCCCGCTGTGACAAGTGCCCAATTATCGTTAAAAAGCATGAAGTTTTCTTTGGTTAATTTCATTTCGGAATTACCTCCGTCCGAGTATTTTCTGTTCTTTATATTATACCATTCAAGTTGTTTTTTCAACCCCCGTCTTCATCAAAAATGCAAAAAAGGACAGCGAACTGTCCTTTCTGCTCTGTTTATTATTTTACATTACCCTGAAAATTCGTTTCGGCACTTTTAACTCACGAATTCCGGTATCATCGAGCAGAATAAGAACTTTAAGCAGCCCGTTTCTCATAAAAAGCTCACTCCGGGCAATAAATTCACTCCGTCCGAAATCAAATTCGGACGGAGTGAAAGTCTGTTTCTATGAAAAGTCAATTTCTGTGAAAGTTAATTTCTGTGAAATTCACTTCCTATGTTGCCGACTCATGCGCAAACCGTGCACAATAACTCAGTTATGTTTATAGTGAACGTGGAGCATCTCATGGTTCCTGCCCTTGACATAATCGGCATAGAGCTTATCCATGAGGGGGTTGGTGTCGGAAGTCTTAAGCGTGTTGGTCATATCGGAAGAATACAGACCGTCCGCCCTGACCTTCTTTGCATTTTCAAGGGTAACAGGCTGACCGCCGCCGTTTACGCAGCCGCCCGGGCACGCCATAACTTCAACAAAGTCAAAGCTGACTTCTTTTGCAAGAAGCTGCTTGATAAGCTTCTCGGCATTGCCGAGACCGCTTACGACCGCAATGCGCAGTTCGCCGCCGTTGAAGGGAACGGTGAATTCCTTCACGCCTTCGGTGCCGCGAACGCCGCAATTGCCGATGCTGCGGATTGCATTGATGGACTTGTCATCGGAAACCCTGCGGAGAACAGCCTCGGTAACGCCGCCGGTTGCGCCGAAAATGACGCCTGCACCGGAGAACATGCCGAAAGGTGCATCGATAGCTTCGGGAACAACGGTATCGAATTCGATGCCGGCAGTCCTGATCATGTGGATGAGCTCCTGAGTTGTGATAACAGCATCAACATCGGGCTTGCCGTCATGGGTGAATTCGCTGCGTGCAGCCTCGAATTTTTTGCCGGTGCAAGGCATTACGGCGATGTTGAAATGTTTCTTTTCGCAATCCTTCTGCTGCTCGACGATGAGCGCGGAAAGCATCTGCATCGGGGATTTGCAGGTGGAGATATAGGGCATGATTTCGGGATGCTTCTTCTCTGCAAACTGAATCCAGCCGGGGCAGCAGGAAGTGAACAGGGGCATTCCGGTATTTTTGCCGAGATGTTCAACAAATTCTGCGGTTTCTTCAAGGATGGTGAGGTCGGCACTGACGGATGTGTCGTATACCTTGTCGATACCCATGCGATGCATTGCGGCAACGAGTTTGCCCATGACATCGGTTCCCTCGGGCATGTTGAGTTCCTTGCCGATCGCAACGCGGACGGCGGGAGCAACCTGCGCCGTTACAACAAGGTTCTTATCGGCGATCGCCTTCCAAACCTTTGCGGTATCCTGCTTGATGGTGATTGCACCGACGGGGCAGACTGCCGCGCACTGACCGCAGCCGACGCATACGGTTTCGGCAATGGGACGTTCAAAGGCGGTGCTGATGAGCATATGAGAGCCGCGGTGCGCATAGTGGATCGCGCCGACGGACTGAATCTCGTTGCACATACGGACGCACTGACCGCAGAGGATGCACTTGCTTGCATCGCGGGTGATGCTTACGGAAGAATCGTCAACATAGGTCTTTGCGGTGTTGGGGAAACGAACGGTGCGAACATCGTAACGCTTTGCAAGCTGCTGAAGTTTGCAGTTTCCGTTCTTTTCGCAGGTGTTGCAGTCGCGGCAATGGTTTGCAAGCAGCAGCTCGATGATATTCTTGCGATACTTGCGGAGCCTTTCGGTGTTTGTATAAACCTTCATGCCGGCACGGGGCTGTGCGGAACATGCAGCATCAAGACCGCCGCGCTCATTTTCAAACATGCACATACGGCATGCGCCGTAGATGGACAGCTCGGGGTGGTAGCAAAGTGTGGGCATGTCGATGCCCGCCTTGCGGATAACTTCAAGGACGTTCTTCTCGCCGTTAAGCTCAACGGCGATGTCGTCAACATACATAAATTTCTTTTCCATTGTTTATTCCTCCCTGATTGCGTGGAACGGGCAGGCGGTGATACATGCGCCGCAGCGGAGACACTTTGTAAGGTCAATATGGAACGGGCTCTTAAGCTCGCCGCTGATCGCGCCTGCGGGGCACTGCCTTGCGCACTTGGAGCAGCCTTTGCAGACTGCGGGATCGATCACGATTCTCTTCAGCCTTGCGCAGTTGCCGGTGGGGCAGCGTTTTTCGAAAATATGCGCTTCGTATTCGTCGCGGAAGTTTTTAATCGTGCTGACGACGGGGTTGGGTGCGGATTTTCCGAGACCGCAAAGAGCGGTGGAAGATACGGTGTCCGCAAGTTCGAGCAGCAGGTCGATGTCGCCTTCTTCGCCCTTGCCGTGAACGATGCGCTCAAGGATCTCAAGCATACGCTTGGTGCCTTCGCGGCAGGGGGTGCATTTGCCGCAGGATTCGTTCTGGGTGAAGTGCATGAAGAAGCGTGCAACTTCGACCATGCAGGTTTTGTCGTTCATAACGACAAGACCGCCGGAACCTATCATTGCGCCGACTTTCTTGAGGGAGTCGAAATCAAGGGGCAGGTCAAGATCTTTTTCGGTCAGACAGCCGCCGGAAGGACCGCCGATCTGAACGGCTTTGAATTGACCTTCACCGCGCATACCGCCGCCGACAGTATAGACGACTTCGCGCAGAGTGGTGCCCATGGGGACTTCGATAAGACCGGTGTTTGCAATATTGCCGGTGATTGCGAACGCCTTCGTGCCGGGGCTGGATTCGGTACCGATGGTGCAGAACCACTTTGCGCCCTTGGAGATGATGGAAGGAACGTTTGCATAGGTTTCAACGTTGTTGAGAACGGTGGGCATTTCGAACAGACCGTGTTCAACGGTGCGCGGGGGCTTGGTGCGGGGCATACCGCGCTTGCCTTCGATGGAAGCGGTCAATGCGGAACCTTCGCCGCAAACGAATGCGCCTGCGCCCTGGTTGATATGGAGATCGAAATCAAAACCGCTGCCGAGAATGTTCTTGCCGAGCAGGCCGATTTCCTTTGCCTGTTCGATTGCGGTGCGGAGCCTGAATACCGCAAGGGGGTATTCGGCACGGACATAGATATAACCTTCGGTTGCGCCGCAGGCAACTGCTGCGATCATCATACCTTCGAGCATACGGTGCGGGTCGCCTTCCATGATGCTCCTGTCCATGAATGCGCCGGGGTCGCCCTCGTCGCCGTTGCAGACAACGTATTTCTGTTCGGCTTTTTGTGCTTTGACCTGTGCCCACTTTTTGCCGGTGGGGAAGCCGCCGCCGCCTCTGCCGCGGAGCTTGGACTCGGAGATTTCGTTAACGATATCATCGGGAGTCATGTCGAACAGAGCCTTTTCAAAAGCGGTGTAACCGCCGATGCTGAGATATTCCTTGACGGAAAGTGCATCAATGTGGCCGCAGTGTTCAAGAACGATGCGGGTCTGGTTTTTGTAGAAGGGAATTTCTTCCTGTTTCCTGTAGATTTCGCCGTTGCGCTTATATGCAAGCCTGTCGATGGGCTCGTTGTTGAGAATCGTTTTTTCAACGATTTCTTCGCAATCGGAAAGCTTAACCTTGGTGTAGAGGTATCCCTCGGGTTCGATGCGAACAAGGGGACCCATTTCGCAGAAGCCGTGGCAGCCGCTCTTTTTCATTGCGATGCTGTTATCGGCATTTTCTGCCTGAGCGTGACATGCGCACTCGCCGCCATGGATGCCGGGTTCATGGGGTTCAACCTTGAGTTCGACGGGGCAGCTGATGCCGTTTGCTTCGATGAGTTCTTTGAGCCTGTCAAAGATCTTCAGTGAGCCGCTGGATACGCAGCCCGTGCCGGCGCAAACAAGAATCCTTCTTTTCTGGAGCTGAGCCGCAGCCATGCAGCCCTCGCGAAGCGCGATAAGATCCTGCCTGTTTTTAAGCATGTTAATTCTCCTCCCTGAGTTCCTTAAGGACTTCGGCTGCCTTTTCCTTTGTCATCTGGGAATAGACTTTGCCGTTTACGGTGATGACCGGTGCAAGACCGCATGCGCCGAGACATGAAACTGTTTCAACGGTGAATTTAAGGTCATCCGTTGTTCTCTTCGTTGCGGAAAGGCCGAGTTCCTTGCGCAGATAGTCAAGAACTTCGGTGGAATGGCGAACGTGGCAAGCCGTGCCGTCGCAGCAGCGAATGATATTCGTGCCCTTGGGTTCAAGGGAGAAATTCTCATAGAATGTTGCAACGCCGTAAATCTTTGCCTCGGGTACGCCGAGCTTTTCCGCAAGATAAGGGAAAGCTTCCTTGGGCAGGTAGCTGTAGTGTGCCTGAACTTCCTGAAGAATGGTAACGGTGTGGGATTCATCGTAATTGTGTTCTTTCAGAATTTCATCGAGCACGTTGTAATCGAACTCTTTGTTCATTTTCCGTCTCCTTATTAAAATAGATATTTTGAAATCGCTGTTTCCTCGTAATTTCGGAAACTGCCGATTTTGTTTTGAAACAAATTTGTTTTTAAATCCCTTTGAAAAACAAAAGCCCGGAAAGTCCCTGCAGGTCTCCCGAGCCGAACCGATGCCGCACGCATGATGCGCGCGCAATGCTTTTCGGTCGGCAGAGATTTAATCTGCAAATTGTTTTTGTTCGGTTTTGTTTTTCCGCGCTCCGCCGCCGTGTTTCGGGCAGCGGAGCGTATTTGATACCGTATCAAATTGATACTGTGCCAAGTATCTTTTTCATTGCCGAATTTCGGTTTTATGCCGAAATTGCAGCTTTAAATCGATTATTTATTGCTGAGATACTCGTCGATCGCCTTTGCAGCCGCCTTGCCCGCACCCATTGCGGAAATAACGGTTGCGGCACCGGTAACGGCATCACCGCCGGCGTAAACGCCTTCGCGACTTGTGAGACCTGTTCCTTCTTCAACAACAATTCCGCCCTTTTTGTTTACCTCAAGACCCTTGGTGGTGGACTTGATGAGAGGGTTGGGGCTGGTGCCGATTGCGATGATAACGGTGTTGACATCAAGCACAAACTCGCTGCCGGGCACGGGAACGGGACGGCGGCGGCCCTTTTCATCGGGTTCGCCGAGTTCCATGCGGATGCACTTCATGCCGGTGACGAAACCGTTCTTGGGATCGCGCTTGTCATCGGGGTTGTTGTAACCGAGAATCTCAACGGGATTGTTGAGCAGTTTGAATTCAATGCCCTCTTCCATTGCGTGTTCAACTTCCTCACGGCGAGCGGGAAGTTCCTCAAGTGAGCGGCGATAAACGATATAGACCTTGTCCGCACCGAGGCGCAGCGCAGTCCTTGCAGCATCCATTGCAACGTTGCCGCCGCCGACGACCGCAACGTTTCCGCCCTTCATGATGGGGGTCACGGGATCAGCCTTGTATGCCTTCATGAGGTTGCTGCGGGTCAGGAATTCGTTTGCGGAGTAAACGCCTTTGTATGCCTCACCGGGGATGTTCATGAAGTTGGGAAGGCCTGCACCGGAACCGACAAAAACAGCTTCAAAGCCCTGTTCGAACAGCTCGTCAATGGTGAGAGTCTTGCCGATAACGGTGTTGGTTTCCATATCAACGCCCATGGCGGTCAGGTTGTCAACTTCCTTCTGAACAATTGCCTTGGGCAGACGGAATTCGGGAATACCGTAAACAAGAACACCTCCTGCGGTGTGCAAAGCTTCGTAAACGGTGACTTTATAGCCCTTCTTGGCAAGGTCGCCCGCGCAGGTAAGGCCGGAGGGGCCGGAACCTACAACAGCAACGCGGTGGCCGTTGGAAGGCGCAGCTTTGGGAGCTTCGGTGGAATGAGCGTTATGCCAATCTGCAACAAAGCGTTCAAGTCTGCCGATGCCGACGGGTTCGCCTTTGATGCCGCGAACGCACTTGCTTTCGCACTGGAGTTCCTGAGGACATACCCTGCCGCAGACTGCGGGCAAAGAGGAGGTCTGCTGAATGACCTGATATGCGCCCTCGAAATCGTTCTCGCGAATCTTTGCGATAAACTCGGGGATATGGATGTTGACCGGGCAGCCGCTGACGCAGGGCATCTTCGGGCAGTTGAGACAGCGGAGCGCCTCGTCAAGCGCGGTCTCTTCGGAATAGCCGGTTGCAACCTCGTTGAAGTTGTGTGCGCGTACTTCGGGTGCCTGGGTGGGCATTTCGTTCTTTTTGGGGCTCATGTTAGGCATATTATTTTACCTCCTTGTTGAGAAGATTGCAGGTTTCTTCGAGCGCATGGCGTTCGAAATCGCGATACATCGCGCCTCTGCTCATTGCTTCGTCAAAATCAACTTCATAGCCGTTGAAGTCGGGGCCGTCAACACATGCGAACTTTGTAATGCGCTCGCCGTCCCTGTGCAGGGTGAGGCGGCAGCCGCCGCACATGCCTGTGCCGTCGATCATTATCGGGTTCATTGAAACCGTGCAGGGAATGCCCGTGGGCTTGACGGCTGCAACAACGAATTTCATCATGATCAACGGACCGATGGTGATAACTTCATCGAATTTTTCGCCGTTTGCGAACATTTCGTTGAGAGGTACGCAAACATTGCCGTGCCTGCCGTAAGAACCGTCGTCTGTCATAACAAAGAGCCTGTCGGAAGCAGCTTTGAACTCATCTTCAAGAATCAGCAGATCCTTGCTGCGGAAACCGATAACGCTTGTTACCTCGCAGCCCATTTCATGCAGCTTCTGTGCAATGGGCAGAGCGATCGCGCAGCCCACGCCGCCGCCGACGATGCAAACGCGCTTCAGCCCTTCGATATGGGTTGCAACGCCAAGTGGACCGACGAAATCCTGAATGTATTCGCCTTCTTTTTTTGCATTAAGCAGAGTTGTTGTTGCACCGACAATCTGGAAAATGATTCTTACTGTGCCCTTTTCTCTGTCATAACCCGCAATGGTCAGGGGGATTCTCTCGCCGTCTTCGTTGACGCGCAGAATGATGAACTGACCGGGTTCTGCCTTTTTCGCCACGAGGGGAGCTTCGATTTCCATCATGGTGACGGTCGGATTGAGTTCTTTTCTCAGCGTAATCTTATACATTGACTGTGATTGCTCCTTTCGAATCTATACTCATTCATTGTATGACTTCGATATAAATCGGCACGAACGGCAAATACTTTCATTTTTTGCATTCGCCTATGCCAATTGTGATTATAACACGCAACCATGCTTTTTGCAAGCAGGCGAAAGAAATATCGATATTATACTTTTTATAATTCGAGCTTGTTCGCGTGCGTGTTTTTCCCGAAAATTTGCTTGCTGCGGCAAAAAACGGGCTTCAAATGCCCGAAATTCAGACAAAAAAACCGCAAATCGGCATTTGCCGTTCTGCGGGGTTCAACAATATATTTATTTTTTGTCCTGTTTGTAGTTTAAAATACCGTGCCTCCTTGAATTCCGAGTATTTTGGTATGTTTTTCCTTTTTCGTTTTCTCGAAATAAATTCGGCGTAAAATTTCACATTGTTATAATTTCCGCCCGCACATCGCCGTTCTCAATTTCGAGCAGAGCAAACGAGGGACTTCTGCCTCCGCGCGGACAGGACGGGCTGCCCGGATTCACCGCAAGCACTCTCCCGTCATTGTTCACGATTGAAATATGCGTGTGTCCGAACAGCAGCACGGAGCAATGCAGTTCCTCCGCCCTGTATGCAGCTTTGTCATACGAATACGGGCTGACTCCGTGCGTATGGCCGTGCATCATCAGGATTCTTGCTCCGCCAAGCTCAACAACGGCTTCGCTCTCGTATCTTTGCGCCGAGCCTCCGAAATAATCGCAATTCCCGCGCACCGCATAAACCTTTGCATTCGTTCTGCTCATGAGCGCTTCGGCATCCGAAGTCAAATCCCCCAAATGACACCACACATCAACCTGACCTGCGAGTTTAATGCACCTGTCAAGCATGGACAGGCAGCCGTGTGTATCGCTGACAACTGCAACTCTCATCTTTCGTACGCTCTCCCCGAGTCCGCCGCATTCCGCGGAGGCATTTGTTTTTTGCTTTGTTTTTTACCCTGTATCTTCTGTTGAAACAATTACTGTTTTTTCAGCGCATCGAGCACCAGTTCCAACGCTCTGCGTCTGTGGCTGACGCCGTTCTTGCGTTCGGCATCGATTTCCGCAAAACTCAGGCCGAACGGTTCATACAAAAACATATTATCATATCCGAAACCGTTTTCACCGCGCTCTTCGAACAGAATGCGGCCGTCAACCCTTCCGACAACCTCAATATTGGGCTCTCCCGGACGAACAAGCACCATTGCACATGCAAAATGCGCAGTTCTTCTTTCGGCGGGAACATCCCGAAGTTTGGCAAAAAGCTTTGCCCTGTTTGCGGCGTCATCATGCCCCTCCCCGGCGAATCTTGCCGAATACACTCCCGGTGCGCCGTTCAGAGCATCGACACAAAGGCCCGAATCATCCGCAAGCACGGCATCCTGCGGGCAAAGTTTCGCTGTTTCCTCCGCTTTTTTGCGTGCATTGCCGATGAACGAATCCGCATCCTCTTCAACATCGAGTTCAATGCCCGCTTCCCTCATTGAAACAATTTCTTCAAATTTGTCGCCGAGTATCTCTTTAATCTCGCGAATCTTATTTTTATTGTTTGACGCTATAATCAGTCTCATTATTCAATCCTCCTCAAGCAATGCTTTTCTTTTCTGTTTTCGCTTATTTTTCGGCACAACCGCCGGCAGTTTCCGTCAGAGCAAATGCTCCGTCACATACTGCATGTATCCGTCCAAGCCGTCACGATCACGGGCATGAACCTCTTCAATCCCGAACAGCTCCATTGCATGTGCCAGAACAGCCGCCCCATACATTATGACGTCGTGCCTCTCTCTGAGCAGCGGGTTTAGTTTTCTTTCCGTGCCCATTGTGCTCAATCCTACAATCAGCTGTTCAACCTCTGACTTGTTAAGAACAGCCTTTTCGATTTCATCGCGGTCATATTCACGCATACCGAGCGAAAGAGCAGCAAGAGTGGTTATTGTTCCGCCGATTCCCGCACATTTTCCGAGTCGTCGGTTCGGCGTGCCGATAATTTCATTCATATATTTGTTTATTGCGGTACGCTGCGTCTCAAAATCATCATCGCAGTCCGTTTTGCCGCTGTTTTGCAGCGCAATATCTTTTCCGCGAACGCAGCCTATCGGATAACTCACCTTGCTTTTTGCCTCCGCAATCTGCATTGACGCGCCGCCGATATCAATGAGTGCGCTGCACCCGTCGGAAGAATTACATGCCGCTTCAAACGCATACTGCGCCTCTCTTTCTCCGCTCAAAACATCGACCGTGATACCGCATTTTTGCTTTAATCTGTTTACAAATTCAGCTTTGTTCGATGCATCGCGGACCGCACTTGTCGCATAGGCGAAAGGAATATATCCCGAATGACGGGCATTCGATGCCAAAGCTGAAATTACGGAAATGCTCTTTTCCATTCGTTTCTCATCAAGCCGCCCGGTTTGTGCAAGGCCTGAGCCGAGACGCGTTGTTATTACGAGTTTTTTTCCGTTCCTGCCCGCCGCATATCTGATTGAGTTTGAACCTATATCAATAACCGCAACGGAATCCGCTCCGCCGACAATGTCTTTTTTTATGTAAGTATCCGCCATTTTTTACTCCTTTGCAGGTTGTATTCGCAGATTGCGCCTCTTCAGGGTTCTGCTGTCGGCTCCGCAGGTTCCGGCGTATCGTGAGCGTCGGCAGAGACCGGTGCGCTTGAAATCGGCACCGATGTTGTGATAATTGCATTCGGATCATCAACATCAAACCTTATATCTCCGTCCAGCATATATCCTTGCGTTTCGCGCATGTATCTTATCAGGAATTCACTGCTCGAAATGTATGCATTCAGCTCTTCAAGCCCCTCCTGCTGAATTTCGGCTTCCTGAAGTTTGCACTGCTGTTCCTCCCTTTCCGCCCGAAGCCTGCTCATGGTTGAGTTTTGTTTGCCCGTCATCGCAAAAAGCACAGCAAGCAAAGCAAAACCCGCCGCTGTGAAAACAATGCCGAAATAAACCGTTTTTTTTGAAATATTGCGTCTGCTTTCTTTTTTCATAGTCATTCGCTGTCCGTTCTTTTTTGCATCGGCATATGCCGTCGGCACTTATATGTCGTTGCCTTTATGCACCGTCGGCTGCTTCATGCCTTTTTGTGTTGTTTCTTTGCGCTTTTCATTATGCAGCATTCGAAGGATAATTGCAAGTGTTTTTTTGCCGCAAAAGAAATCGGCGGAGCAATGCATTCACCGCTCCGCCTTATGAAGTTGAATTTTCTGTTCGACTGCTTTTCCGATATTATCTGAATATGCGGAATGAGCAGATGAAGTTGCGGTGCCAATAGTTGGAATTGAACGAGCGTTCAACGATCCTGCCGTTGGACTGCGATGCATCGATCATTGTCCACTTGCCGCTGCATATTGCAACGTGACCGTAATAAACGATTACATCTCCGCGTTTGACGTTGTTGATATTGTTGTTGCGCTGATAGCGGGTGCAGCTGCGCCACATGTAACTCGTCATGTAGCCCTGCGAAATGCCTGCCTTGTTGATGCACCAGTATACAAAACCGGAGCAGTCAAACACGTTCGGCCCTTTTCCGCCGCGAACGTAGCGACAACCGAGTTTGCTCCGCGCAATGCGGATAAACCTGTCGATACGCTCACTTGCGCCTTCACCGGGATCGGGATCCGGATCGGGATCGGAAGGCTTGGGCGTAGGATTGCTTCCGCCGCCTCCGCCGCCTCCACCGCCACCGCCTCCGGTTCCGCCGTCCGTTACCGGGGAGGAGGCGCGCACCGCATCATCGGAAAACAGAACGCTCATGGTATGCCTTCCGACTTTGCCGTCAACGGTAAGCCCATTATTTTTTTGAAAAAGTTTCACAGCTTTTTCGGTAAGGCTTGTGTAGTAGCTGTTGATATTCTTTGCGCGGAGATAGTTAAGCTCATACAGTCTCTGCTGAACATTTTTAACATCCGACCCGTGCATGGAGTAGCTGAGCGCATTGCCGACTGCGTCATCGCTCATCAGCGTATCCCTCGTGATAGGTCCGAGATAGCCGTCCGCAATAAGCGAATTCTGCTCTTGGAACCTGCGAACCGCCATCTGAGTATCGGTTCCGTAGATGCCGTCGGGCTCCGTTGTGAGATAACCGAGTTTTTGAAGCCTGTTCTGATAGAGCAGGATGTTGTCGCCCGAATCACCTATATTAAACGCTTTCGGAACGCATTCCGGGTTATAAAGAGCTTCTTTTGTGTTTCTTCCGACTTTTCCGTCAACGGAAAGATTGTTTGCTGCCTGGAATTCCTTTACGCCGGCTTCCATAGCTTCGTCAAACCCGCCGTCCTCCGTATCGACATAGCCGAGTTCGTAAAGTCTTTGTTTGACAGCAACAACATCCTGTCCCGAATCGCCGATCATGCAGAGGTATGCCTTTGCATCATTCGACATAAGCAGTTCGTATGTTGCGGGATCAAGTCTGCCCGTGACCTCAAGTTCGTTCCTGCGCTGGAATACGCGCAATGCATTTTTTGTTATATTTCCGAAATAATCCGTGGGTTCATCCTGATCCATGTACCAAAGGATCATGAGCCTTTCCTGAACATCCGGAATCACATCGTTGTGTTCTCCTGCTTTCGCAACACCCTTTGTTTCGTCAACGGGACGCATTGAAACGATCGGCACGGGGGTGATATAGATGTTATGCGTTGCCTGAGGTGTCGTGTTTTCGGCAGGGTCGGTATCGCCGGGCTGCTCCGTCGCTGCACCCGGGTCATCGGTGGATCCCGGCTCGGTGTTCTGAGGGGATTGGGTGACCGCCGCCGGGTTGTCACTCGAGTGCAGAGCCTGCTGATCGCCCTTGAAAGTTTTTGAAGATTTGCCGCCCAGCGCAACGCCGATAACGATTGCGCCGATTATGACGACCATGATACATGATACTGCAAGCCTGTATTTCACTGCAAGAGCAGGCAGTCTCTTAAAGAATGAAAGCACCTTGCCTCCTGCGGCGGAAACATGTTTGCCCGCTCCTCCCGCGGAGCTTTTGTTGTTGAGTGAATACGTTGTTTTTGCTTCAGCGTTTTTGCTCTTTCGGAATGTTGAAAGAACCTTTGCCCACAATGTGCTGAAGAATGATGCGATTGCAAGAAAAATACGTTTTGCACGAATTGCTGCTTCCGATAACAGCTTTTTCATACTGCCTCCTTCCCATCTGTCTTTCTAACAAATGCACTTGGTTTGCCGTTCGCACCGTGCGCCCGATGCCTGCGGCTCCCCGCCCGATCGCACAAAAGCGGGGACTTCGTTTTCGGCGGCGGCTCAGCCGTCAGCCGTTTGTGCTTTTTGATGCGCTGCTCCGTGCCCCTGATCGCACCCCTTACTCAACGCATCGTATACATTATAACACATATCTCAAAAAATGCAACCCGAATCGCAAAATTTGTTGATTTCACCGCATTTTCAATCCGGTTGCAGCGGGATAAAACGACAGTGTTTTCCGTTTCGATTTTACTGCTTATTCTCGTATTGCAATATTAATTTTGTTTTTACTCTGTTAGTTTTCATTTTCAGCTCGGCTTAGCAATTGCTTTTTGATTGTGTTTGTTTTTCGTCATTTGCAAATTTGGCAAAAAATGGCGGTATGGGACGAATTTTGTGGAATAAAGTGTTATAAACGTGACTTAATCAAAAATCCGCACAGTTTTTTCTGCGCGGATTTTTCGTGATTCTTTATCATTTCAGTAATATCTGCATTACCGGCCTCAAGTGTCGGAGTTAAAGAACTTTTCAACACCGTCTGCGACCGCCTGAGCAAGCTTTTCCTGATAATTTGGATTTGCGAGCAAACGCTCCTCATTTGCATTGGAAATGAATCCGCATTCCACGAGTGCGCTCGGCGCGACAGGCTCGCGTACAACCATCAAATCTCCGCTGTTTGTCCCGCGATTGCGCTGCCCCGTTGCTTTGCAGATTTCGTCAAGGATAATTGTTGCAAGCGTCTGCCCTTTGGTGCCCTCTTTGTAGTAGAAGAGCCGTGTGCCGTCAACGCTGCGATCGTCCGGGTACGAATTCATGTGAATACTGATTGCAGCATCGAAAATATCGAGTTTCATGAACTCTTTGCGCAGGCGCATATCCTCGTTTTTGGTGTCCGCAACGGCATATGAGCCCATGCGCGTCATAAAGACATAGTAACCTTTTTCGCCTAATTTTTGCGCAACGAACCGTGCAACCTGAAGGTTCAGTTCATCTTCACGAACTCCCGTATCAAGTCCGAGCGAACCGGGGTCAAATCCGCCGTGTCCAACGTCAAGCAGGATGATCGTTTTGTCCGAAGGAAGTGTTTTAAGCTGCTCCAGTCTTGCCATGACGGCATTCATGTCACCTTCCGTAACAACAAGCGGGATTCCGTCGGAAGGAGCCGGGGTTTCTGCCGTTTGAGTTGCCGGAGGATTATCCGTCTGAGCAGGTTCCGTTTGCAATGCGGGCGTATCCGTGACCGCAGGCTGCGGTGCGGACGGCTTTGCGCTCGCCGGGCCGTGCGAATCGCCGTGGTTTGCACATGTTCCGCGGCAGGCGAGCGATATGCACACAACAATAATTGAAAGCAGCAGAACAAAAATAACAAGGCAGAGTATCCGTCTCGTTCTGTATACGCTGTCATTTTTGAATCCCATTGTTTTTCTCCGTTCCATCTTGTTTTTCTTTTTGTTTTAACTTTTTGCCGCAGCTGCACGGCAGAAGACCCGCTCACCGTCATTCGGACGTCAAAACCGCCGATCTTTACCTTATTATGCCAAACCTATGCGCAAAAATCAACGATAATTCCGCTCAATTTATGTACAAAATGTGAATATTTTCAGTAAAATCCGAAATCGAACCGAGTGACGCTCTGCCGCAGAAATTCGGGAATTTTCGGCTCAAAGTCATTCATTCCGAAAACTCCCGAACTTATACTTTTAAATTTGTGTAATTGAGTGTATTTTTCAACGTTCCTCACGGAAATAAGACAGGCCGAGGGCTGCCGGGGGCTGGTCCTCCTTTTTCCTGCGCAGCGAAACAATAATGAGTACGATTATTGTAACGATATAGGGCAGCATCCTGAACAACTCCTGTGACCGCCTTGTCAATCCGGAAGCGATCAGAAGGTATGCCCAGAAAAAGATTCCGAAAAGGTAGGAGCCCCATATTGCACGGGTGGGTTTCCATGTTGCAAAAATAACGAGCGCAACCGCAAGCCAGCCAAGGTTTTCAATCGTTCCGTCGTTTGCCCATGTTCCCTTGATGTAGTCCATAACATAGTAAACGCCGCCGAGCCCGGTTATTCCGCCGCCGATACAGGTTGCAAGATACTTGTAACGGGTGACATTTATACCGGCAGCATCCGCTGTTGCAGGGCTTTCACCAACGGACCTGAGATTGAGTCCGCGATTGGTGTGTTTGAGGAATATTTGAACAAGTATTGCAATTATGATTGCGGCGTAAACCATAAAACCGTAATCAAAGAACATCTGCTTCAAAGTTTCGGGAAGCGGCAGCCAACCGAAAACCTCTGCGCGGAAGAGTCTGCTGGTTCTTTCAACGCTTATCTGACCGACACCGCCTGCAAGCTTGTTGAGGGAACCTCCGAAGAAATTCGCAATGCCCGCTCCGAAAATCGAAAGCGTCAAACCCGTGACGTTTTGATTCGTACGCAGAGTTGTTGTGAGAAAGCTGAAAATGAATCCGCCCGCTGCTGCCGCTGCAAAGGCACACACAAGCGCGATCAGAATCAGCATGAACGAACTCGGAACTTTGCCTGCTGCATCACAGGCACGTTCATAGAAAAACGAACCCGCAAGGCTTGCAATGCCGCCGAGATACATCATGCCCGGAACACCAAGATTAAGGTTGCCGGATTTTTCCGTCAGAATCTCGCCTGCGGAGCCGAACATTATGACCGTGCCGAACGATACGGCCGCCTGGATTAGCATAATCAATTGTTTCATTTTGTTTTGCCCTTTCAGTTTTTATTGCCGTGTCTGCTCCGCGCGGCTCATTCCGCCGACTGCTTTGCGCCGTCCTTCTCACGCAAAGCAACCTTGTAATTGATGAAAAATTCACTTCCGAGGATGAAGAAAAGGATGATACCCGTGCTGACCTGCGAAAGATTATCGCTGATGTTGAACTTTGACGCTATTTCGCGTGCGCCCATTTCGAGGAAAACGATAAGGAAGGAAACAAGAATCATCACAAGCGTGTTAAACTTTGCAAGCCATGCAACGATAATTGCCACATAGCCGCGTCCGCCCGCCGTGTTCGTTGAAATCGTGTGTCCCTGTCCCGCAACCGCAAGAAAACCGGCAATGCCGCATACTGCGCCGGAAAGTGTGACCGTGCGGACGGTTACGGCAGGAACATTGATTGCAGCATACCGCGCCGTGTCGTGGCTCTCGCCGACAACAGCAATTTCAAACCCGTGCTTTGTGCTTTTAAGATAGAAGTACATTGCTACGGCAAGAACCGCAACGATAATGACATTAAGTCCGTACATCTGCCCGAAAACGTCCGGGAACCATCCCTTGTGTGATTCAAGGTTGATCGTTCCGACGATGTTGGAACCATAGGAATTCTCCCAAAAAGTAACGAAGAATGACGTAAGCTGAATTGCAATATAGTTCATCATCAGCGTGAACAGAGTTTCGTTTGTGTTCAGCTTTGCTTTTGAAATTCCCGGAATGAACGCCCAGAATCCGCCCGCCGCTGCCGCCGCAAGGAACATCACAACAAGCAGCAGTCCGTTCGGCAGACTGTCAAAATACATCATGCACGCCGCAGCTGCAATGCCGCCGAGCAAGATCTGACCCTCTGCGCCGATATTCCAGAATTTCATTTTAAATGCGGGGGCAAGTCCGATCCCGATGCACAGCAGCATTGAAATATCGCGAATCGTGTTCCAGATTCTCCTTTCGGTGCCGAAAACACCGTTGAACATTGTGGCATACACCTTCACAGGGTTCATTTTTGTAAGCCCGTAAATAAGCATGCCGTTAAGAACGAGCGCGATAATTATTGCAATCGCACGAATAAGCCAACTCTTCCAAACCGGCAGCGCGGTTCTCTTTTGAATACGGAGCATTCTGTTTTCCTGCCTTTCGTTATCTTTTTGCCTGAATCACTCGGCTGAGCTGTCGGCCGAGCCAAGGTTTGTCATCAAAAGTCCGACTTCGTTCTTTTGAGTCTTTCTTGCATCAACAATTCCGCTGACCCTGCCGCCGCAAAGCACAAGTATCCTGTCGCAAAGCTCAAGCAAAACGTCGAGGTCTTCACCGACAAAAATGACTGCGCCGCCCTTTTTCTTAAGATCGTTCAGCAGCCCGTAAATTGCATAGGACGTGTTAATATCCAGTCCGCGAACAACATAAGCCGCCATAAGGAGCGACGGGTTAAACGAAAGTTCGCGCCCGACAAGAATTTTTTGCACGTTGCCGCCGGAAAGCTTTCTTATCGGTGTATCAAGATCCGGAGTCAGAACGCCAAGTTCGTCAACGACCTTCTGCGCAAGCTCACGCGGTTTTTTTCTGTCCGCAAAGCAGCTTTTTCCGTCCTTATAACTGCGCAGCATCATGTTATCGGGTATATTCATGCTGCCGACAAGACCCATTCCGAGCCTGTCCTCCGGCACGAATGCAAGGCTCACCCCGAGGTCGCGAATAAGTTCCGGCGACAGACCGCAGAGTTCCTCCTCTTCATCGTTGCGCGGATTAACATACATAACGGAAGAACCGGGTTCAGTCCTGCAAAGTCCCGCAATTGCTTCAAGCAGTTCCTTTTGCCCGCTTCCGCTGATGCCCGCAACACCAAGAATTTCGCCGCTGTTGGCCGTAAAGCTTACATTGTCGAGTCTCGTGACTCCGAGATTATCCTTAACGGTCAGATTCTTTACAAAGAGACGCGGGACAGAATAGCCGACTTCAGGACGATCGATATTCAATGTTACAGCATGACCGACCATCATATCCGAAAGGCTTTGAGCATCGGTTTTTGAAGTTTCAACCTCGCCGATGTATTCGCCCTTGCGCAAAACGGCAACTCTATCCGAAATTTCCAAGACTTCGTGTAATTTATGTGTGATGATAACAATGCTTTTTCCGTCCGCCTTCATTGCACGCATAACTTTAAACAACGCCTCGGTTTCCTGCGGCGTCAGAACGGCAGTCGGTTCGTCAAGAATAAGAATATCCGCTCCGCGATAAAGCACCTTAACGATTTCAAGTGTTTGTTTTTCCGAAACGGACATTTCATAGACCTTTTTGTCCGGATCGACTGCAAATGAGTATTTTTTGCAGATTTCAACAATGCTTTTGCGCACAGCGGATATACTGTCTTTTAGGCCCAGTTTAACGTTTTCCGTTGCCGTAAAAACGTCAACAAGCTTAAAATGCTGATGAATCATGCCGATATGAAGCTTGAACGCATCCTTTGGAGAGCGAATATCAACACGCGTTCCGTTCACATAGATACTGCCGCCGTCCGGGTAATAAATGCCGGAAAGCATATTCATCAGAGTCGTTTTGCCGCTTCCGTTTTCACCCAAAAGGGACAGAATCTCTCCCTTGCGAATGTCCAAAGAAACGTTTTTGTTTGCAGTTATTGTGCCGAAATGCTTGGTTATGTCAACCATGCGGACTGCGAATTCGGTATCCACTTGCTCTTTCCTTTCTGTGCTGTGCTTTATACTCCGCCGATGCAGCCGTATGCTGCACGACAGCCAAAAACGCACACCTGCTCTTGCATGTGCAGTAAGTTATTTATGTCGCACCTTTTATTTTAACAGATTGAATCGTGTATGTAAAGCAAAAGCAGCGTTTTTTTGACACGGTTTTCAAAAAAATTTGTTTATTTCAAAATCGGGATGCCGACTGCATATGCATTGAATTGCATGATAAACGAAAAGAGGATGCCGGACAAAAGCCCGGCATCCCGCCGAATTCACGGAAAACGTACAATCACATTCCCCGCAAATATTCAATTGAACAGAGTGTGACCCAAACGATTATTTGAGCTCGAGCATGCAAACTTCCGCACCATCGCCGCGACGGGGTCCGAGCTTGTAAATGCGAACATAGCCGCCATTTACACCGTCATATTTGGGAGCGAGCTCACGGAAGAGCTTCTCAACAACGGGATGAGGAGTTTCACGAACGCGTTTGCGGAAATCCTTTGCACTTTCCTTGGACTCCCTGGTGAGGGGAATGTCATAAAGGTAAGCCATGATCTGCCTGCGGGCGTGGAGCTTTGAGGGCTTATCGATAACCTTCTCGACTTCGGTTCGAGTGGTTTGCTCTTTATCGTTGGTTTCAATCTTCGTCTTGGTGACGGTTTCGGTATTTTTATATTCGGACACTGCCAGGGTGATGAGCTTCTCCGCAATGGGACGAACTTCCTTTGCGCGCGATTCGGTGGTCACGAGCTTGCCGTTCCAAAGGAATGCAGTTACCATGTTGCGAAGCATTGCGTCACGCTGGTCGGTGGCTTTATTAAGCTTACGGTTAGGCATATTATTTCCTCCTATTAAAATCGCTGATGCTATCGTTGATCATATCAGCTTGCGAATTATTCTTCGCTTTCGCGCAGAGAGAGACCCAGCGCAGCAAGTTTGAGCTGCACTTCCTCGAGAGATTTTCTGCCGAGGTTGCGCACCTTCATCATTTCCTCCTCGTCGCGTTCAACAAGCTCCGCAACGGTGTTGATGCCGGCACGTTTGAGGCAGTTATACGAACGAACCGAGAGATCGAGTTCTTCGATCGCCATATCGTATATCTTTTCTTTGCCGTCAGGCTCTTCATCGCCGACAATTTCAATGTTCTGCACACCTTCGGTAAGGTTCGTGAACAGTGAAAGGTGGTCGAACATGATCCTTGAAGAAATGCCGACTGCCTCTTCGGGGCGGATGCTTCCGTCTGTCCAGACCTGAAGCGTGAGCTTGTCGTAGTCGGTAACCTGACCGACACGAGTATCTTCAACGCGGAAGTTGACTTTGGTGATGGGGGTGAATATGGAGTCAATCGCGATCACGCCGATGGGCATGTTCGGTTTTTTGTTCTTTTCGGCAGAAACATAGCCTTTGCCTTTTTCAAGAACAATGTCCATATAGAGGTTTGCACCCTCGGAAAGCGTTGCGATGTGCAAATCGGGATTGATGATTTCAACATCGGCATCATGGATAATATCTCCTGCAAAAACTTTGCCTTCGCCCTTGGCGTCGATGACTACATGCACGCTGCTGCTTTCGCCGAGCAATCTCACACGAAGTTCCTTAATGTTAAGGATGATTTCCGTAACGTCTTCCTTAACGCCGGGAATGGTTGAAAACTCGTGAAGCACACCGTCAATCTTGACGGAAGAAGCAGCCGCGCCCGGCATTGAGCTCAAAAGAACTCTGCGCAGGCAGTTGCCGAGAGTTGTGCCGAAGCCGCGCTCAAGCGGTTCAACAACGAAGCATCCGTAGTAGTCGTTCAGCTCCTTGCACTCGATCTTAGGTCTTTCAATTTCAAACATCAAATCTCTCCCCTCTCTTGAAAAAAAGTAACTGATAGATCAGGGTAGCCGTGATGATTACCTTGAATAGAACTCAACAATGAGGTGTTCCTCAATGGTGAGGTCGATATCATCACGCTGGGGCATTGCTGCCACTGTACCGCTGAGGTTTGCCGCATCAAGCTCAAGCCACTTGGGAATGGGCTTATCGGCACCCTGTTCCCTCACGCCCTTGAAGAATTCAACATCAAAGCTCTTTGAAAGAACGCTGATCTTCTGACCGGGCTTTACGAGGTAAGAGGGGATGTCAACCTTATGGCCGTCAACGAGGATGTGACCATGGGTGATCCACTGGCGAGCCTGTGCACGGCTTGCGCCGAGACCGAGGCGATAAACAACATTGTCAAGGCGACGCTCAAGCAGGCACAGCATATTTTCGCCGGTAACGCCCTGCATGTTCGTTGCCATATCATAGTACTTGCGGAACTGGGACTCGAGAACACCGTATGCTCTGCGGCATTTCTGCTTTTCACGGAGCTGGGTGCCATATTCGGAAGCCTTGCGAGCCCTTGCCTGACCGTGCTGTCCCGGAGGAGTGTGACGCTTCATAACAGCGCACTTTGCTTCGTTGTAGCAGCGATCGCCTTTAAGAAACAGTTTGGTGCCTTCCCTGCGGCACTGTCTGCAAACGGAATCAGTATATCTTGCCATAATCGTTTGCTCTCCTTATACTCTTCTACGCTTGGGAGGACGGCAGCCATTATGAGGAATGGGGGTGACGTCCTTGATCATGTTGACTTCAAGACCTGCAGCCTGGAGCGCGCGGATTGCAGATTCACGACCTGCGCCGGGGCCCTTGACGTAAACTTCAACGATACGCATGCCGTGTTCCATTGAAGCTTTTGCTGCGGTTTCCGCTGCCATCTGTGCGGCAAACGGAGTGCTCTTACGGGAACCGCGGAAGCCGAGGCCGCCTGCGGATGCCCAAGAGATTGCGTTGCCGTTAAGATCGGTAACGGTTACGAGGGTGTTATTGAAGGAAGAACGAATGTGAACCTGACCGCGCTCAATGTTCTTGCGTTCACGACGCTTGCGGGAAGCAAGCTTCTTTGTAGTCTTTGTTGACCTTGCCATTGCTCAATTCTCCTCCTTGATTATTTCTTAGCCTTACCGGCGGAACGCTTGGGACCCTTGCGGGTGCGTGCGTTCTGCTTCGTGCTCTGACCGCGAACGGGCAAGCCCTTGCGGTGACGAACGCCGCGATAGCAGCCGACTTCGATGAGCCTCTTGATGTTCATGGAGACTTCACGCCTGAGGTCGCCCTCTACCTTGCAGTGATGATCAATGTACTCTCTCAATTTGTTAACATCCGATTCGGACAGATCCTTGACCCTGATGTCGGGGTTAACGCCGGTCTCGCGAAGGATGTTCTGAGCGGTGCTGCGACCGATACCGTAGATATAGGTCAGCCCGATCTCAACTCTTTTTTCCCTGGGCAGGTCTACGCCGCTTATACGCGCCATATAGAATGTTTACCTCCGTAGTTTGGTTTTTTAGGGGTTATTCTTTGTGTCTGCCGGTTCCCAATCTCAACTGCAGCCAACGCAACCTTGGCTTCATTTGAGATTGGGCAGCCGCACCGGCAGTGATCCGGTGACGGTTTGCCTGATGCTGATAGGCAAGAACCATACTGCTGTTTCGCCGGAGCCTCCTGAATGTTTCCGCCGCTACCGCATGTGATGAACTTCACAAAGCGGGCAGCGTCTTTCGGAAGCGCTTTCCGTGCATTTGTTTAGGGACTTCAGCGAACGCCTGCATTCGCTTTACCCTTCGGGCTGCGGCGGGTTGGTTCCGCAGACCGGCTGCATTTCGGGGATTCCGCATTCATCGAGCTTTTGCGTTCCGAGCCTTCGCGGCGCAATGCCGCCGCAGTCAGCGTCCGTGTTGCCGCTCCGCTCAATTCAAGCCAAATCAGCCCTGCTTTTGCTTGTGACGAGGATTCTCGCAGATGACCATAACGCGACCCTTGCGCTTAATGATCTTGCACTTCTCGCACATCGGTTTTACTGAAGGCCTTACTTTCATTGTTGCTTCCTCCTGTGAAAATTTGGCATTTTAGCTGCACACAGAACGTCAGTTCTTTGCGCGCCATGTGATGCGACCTCTCGTCAGGTCATAGGGCGAAAGCTCAACGGTTACCTTGTCGCCCGTCAGGACTCGAATGTAATTCATCCTGAGCTTGCCGGATATGGTCGCCAAAATTTTGTGACCGTTTTCGAGAGTAACCTCAAACATCGCATTCGGGTATGAATCCGTGACAACACCCGCAACTTCGATTACGTCCTGCTTAGACATTCAAATCCTCCTTGCAAAATGCGGTACTCATTTCGGCAAATTCTTGTTTGCTGCGGTTTGTGAAGAGCATTATCCGCATTCATTCCGCCGCACCTGATTCGCCGCCTGCCGACTGTTTAAACTCGGCAATGATTTTCCTCAGCTCCGCATTCGTCACGGGCATGCCCTGCAAAATCTTTTTTGAGATTTTCGGGGAATATATATCTGTCCGCAAAACGTGCCTGAGCTTCTTCCTTTTGGGCTTTTCAACCGTTCGCAGCCTGCCGTCGGCAACGAAAACGAAATTTTCGCCCTCGTGTCCTATGACAACAAGATGACTATCCCTGTCATGCCCTGCGTTCGAAATTACTATTTGACCGAGAATAATCTCATCCCTCGCAATGCATTTCTGCAAGACGGGAATGTCATTCTCAGTCATACTGCCCCGGGTCGCTGTTTCACTTTCGGAGGACAAAACGTCCTCTTCGGCGAATTTACAGAATTCTTCGGGTTTTTCTGTGTTTCGACACCCTTTTTTATCCATAAGTCGCAACCTTAACATTGTAGCACATTATTCTGGGTTTGTCAACACTTCCGGACCGTTTTCCGAAATAAAAATTGTGTTTTCATAATGCGCACTCGGCTTGCCGTCGGCAGTGACGCAGGTCCACCCGTCATCGAGAACACGAATGCGTCTTGTGCCGAGATTTATCATCGGTTCAATCGCGATCGCCATGCCGGGCACGAGTCTCGCTCCCCGTCCGAAATGCGGAATAACATAATTCGGAACCTCCGGGGCTTCATGCATATTCATGCCGATGCCGTGACCGACGAGCTCACGAACGACACCGTAGCCATGTAACTCGGCGTGCTGCTGAATTGCCCGTCCGATATCGGAAATATGATTCCCGACAACGGCCTGTTCAAGGCCCTTAAAGAAGCACTCTTTTGTGACCTGAACAAGCTTCGCGACCTCGGGAGCAACATTGCCGACAAGAAAAGTCCTTGCGGCATCCCCATGGAAGCCGTTAAGCAGCGCACCGCAGTCAACGCTGATAATGTCGCCGTCACGCAGACGGTCATGCCTGCTCGGAATGCCGTGCACGATCCTGTCATTGACCGAAGTGCAGATGCTTGCCGGGAAGCCCTCGTAATTCAGGAATGACGGAACAGCACCGTGGCTTCGAATAAACTCCTCTGCCGCTTCATCCAATTCCTTTGTTGAAATTCCCGGTTTAATAAGCGTTTCGATATAGTTAAGCGTTCTGCCCGTCAGCTCGCCCGCAGCGCGCATGAGCGCACGCTGGGATTCTGATTTAATTGTAATTTTTCCGTCACTCATTCTTTTCTCCTGAACTCCGAAGCGTCGATTTTCGGAAATATGCAGCAGCCCCTGTCGAGGCATTTCGTCCGTTGGATTTAAGCTTTTTTATTCTTCTCGAATATCGGATCGAGCGCCGCAAAGATCCGGTTCGAAACATCGCCGATGCTCATTGCGCCGTCGATGGGAACGAGAAGACCTTTTTCGCGATAGAAGTTGATAAGCGGGAAGGTTCTGTCATAGTAGACTTCGAGCCTGTGCCGCATACTCTCCGGATTATCATCCGGCCGTCTGATAAGTTCTGCTCCGCACTTTGCACACAATTCCGGTTTGCCGGCGGCAGTATCGGCCGCGCTGACACACTGGGAGTGATTGCATTTCGGGCAGACGCGCCGTGAGGAAACTCTCTCGATAAGGATATCACTGTCAACATTGATGTCAATCACTGCATCGATATTGACCGCAACGGCAAGCGTCTCCGCCTGCGCAATGGTTCGCGGATAGCCGTCCAGCAAAAAGCCGATGCTGCAATCCTCGTGCTGTATGCGTGAGAGCACCATTTCATTAATTATCTCGTCCGGAACAAGGTTGCCGTCGTCGATAAGAGCCTTAGCGCGCAAGCCGAGCGGCGTTTTTTTGCTGATTTCGGCGCGGAGCATATCCCCGGTTGAAATATGGGCAAGAGAGTAGCGTTCGGCGATGCATTCCGCCTGTGTTCCTTTGCCGGCGGCGGGCGGACCTAAAAGTATCAGCTTCATAAATATCGGTTTTAAAAACCTCCGTCAATTTGTCTCTAATACGCAGTTTAATCCAAGGGATAGAAGCAACGCAGCCAATATCCCTTGGACAAACATCGGGTCAATATAATCCTGTGAGATTAGTTGAGGAAGCCCTTATGGTTCCTCATGATCATCAGCGAGTCAAGCTGGTCGGCAATTTCGATGGACACACTGATCATAATCAGAATGCTCGTCGGGCCGAAAGCAGACAGCACGGTGATGTTCAGCACCTTCAGGAGCAGAGTGGGGATGATTGCGATAATCATCAGGAAGAGTGCGCCGAACATTGTCAGGCGGCTGCACTTCTTCTGGAGGTAGTCCGAAGTGGGACGACCGGGACGAATACCGGGAATAAATCCGCCGTTCTGCTGGAGATTTTTGGAAATCTCAACAGGGTTGAAGGTGATGGAGGAGTAGAAGTAAGCGAAGCCCACGATCATGATGGCATAAAGCACATAGTAAATGATTATGCCGGCGATATTCGTGGTTGCCGGGCTGAGGTAAGTGCTTACAAAGGTATAGAACTTGCCCTTGGGCCAGAACTGACCGATCATGCCGGGAACCTGAAGAATCGTCATAGCGAAGATCAGGGGCATAACGCCGTTTGCATTCGCCTTGAGAGGGATATGCGTGGACTGTCCGCCGTAGAGTTTCCTGCCGACAACGCGCTTTGCGTACTGAACGGGAATGCGGCGAACCGCCTTTTCAACGGTAACGATACCAACGGTGAGGATAAGAACCACAAGGATAACCACGATTCCGTACCACCACTTGTATGCAAGACCGTTAGTGGTCGGAATAATGTGGAAAGTACCGTTGATAAGGTTGATAACAACATTGGGAACGGAGGAAACAATGGATGCAAAGATCAGAATTGAAACGCCGTTGCCGATGCCCTTTTCGGTGATGCGCTCACCCATCCACATCAGGAACGCAGTACCTGCGGTGCAGCAGATGCCCGTGATAACATAGGGCATAAAGCCGTTCATGAATGTGCCGAAGCCGCTTGTGCCGAAGATGGTGATCTTTTTGATGAGATCGCCGTTTGCGCTGTTGAGACCGACAACAATGCTTACGGACTGGATAAGAGCGAGAACGACGCCCACGATACGGGTGATTTTTTCGATCTTTTCCCTGCCGTCCTCTTCCTTGGAAAGTTTCTCAAGGGAGGGGAATGCAATGGTGAGGAGCTGAAGAATAATCGACGCCGTGATGTAGGGCGAGATACCCATTGCAAAGAGTGAGAAATTGTTCAGAGAACCGCCGGAGAAGAGGTTGAGGAAGCTGAGGAAGTCATAGCTTGCAATCAACTCTCCGAGTTTTTCACCGTTTACACTGGGAACGGGGATGAAGGAGCCGAGTCTGTAGACAACGATCAAGAGCAGAGTGTAGAGCATCTTGGTGCGGATGTCCTTGACTTTCCAAGCATTGATGATAGTCTTAAACATTCGGCACCTCTACAGTTCCGCCCACCGCAACGATAGCTTCACGGGCTGAATTTGATACCTTCGCCGCCTTGACAGTAAGGCGCTGTGTAAGCTCGCCACGGCCCAGAACCTTGAGGCCGTCCTTCTCGATTTTGCTGATGATGCCCTCTGCTTTGAGGAGCTCAGCGGTGATTACAGTGCCATTCTCGAAGCGGTTGAGAGCCTCGATGTTGACAACGGAATAAACTTTCATGAAGTTGTTGTGGAAGCCTCTCTTCGGGAGACGACGGGGCAGAGGCATCTGACCGCCTTCAAAGCCGTTCTTCTTGCTTCCGCTGCGAGCCTTCTGACCCTTGTGACCGTAACCGGCGGTTTTGCCGATACCGGAACCGGAGCCGCGGCCCACACGCTTCCTTGCACTTGTTGAACCCTCGGCGGGTCTTAACTCATGTAGATTCATGCGGTAACCTCCTTATGCGTCTACTTCTTCCACCTTAACAAGGTGCTTCACTTTGAAAATCATGCCACGGATGCAAGCATTATCGGGCTTGATGACCGTGTGATTGAGCTTGTGAAGACCGAGTGCCTTAACGGTCGCCTGCTGGTCTTTCAGTGCTCCGATGGTGCTCTTAACGAGTGTAACTTTCAGGTTTGCCATTATAATTCCCTCCCAATCAGTCAAGAATTTCGGCAACGCTCTTACCGCGCAGATGCGCAACCTGCTCTGCGGTGCGGAGCTGTGCAAGCCCGTCAAGGGTTGCCTTCACGCAGTTTGCGGGGTTGTTGGAACCGTAGCTCTTGGTGCGGATATCTTTGATGCCGACCATTTCGAGAACGCAGCGAACGGGACCGCCCGCGATAACGCCGGTACCGGGTTCTGCGGGGAGCATGCGAACATGACCCTTGGAGAACTTGCCTTCAACAGCGTGCGGAATGGTGGTTCCGACGATGGGAACGTTGATGAGGTGACGCTTTGCGTCCTCAACGCCCTTGCGAACCGCTTCGGGAATTTCGGCAGCTTTGCCCATGCCGACACCGACGCGACCCTTTTCATCGCCGACAACGATGAGCGCGGAGAAGCGGAAAATTTTACCGCCCTTAACAACCTTTGCTACACGGTTGACGGAGACGAGCTTTTCTTTGAATTCCGGTACTTCCGGGGTGTAATTACGCCTGTTTTGCATAGTATACCTCCATTAGAAATCCAAGCCGGCCTTGCGGGCACCGGCTGCCAGCTCGGCAACGCGACCGGTGTAAAGATAACCGCCGCGATCGAAAACGACCTTTGCAACGCCCTTTTCAAGTGCGCGCTTTGCAACGGTTTCACCAACGATGAACGCTGCTTCCTTCTTGTTTTTGCCTTCGATCAATGCCTTTACGGATGCTTCAACGGTGGAAGCTGCCGCAATGGTGTTTCCGATGGAGTCATCGATAACCTGAGCATAGATGTGATTCAGGCTGCGGTAAACATTCAGGCGGGGCCTTGCGGGTGTGCCGATGATATGCCTGCGGGTACGGTAATGACGTGCCTTGCGCTTTGCATTCTTATCAAGCTTACTAATCATACTGCTATACTCCTCCTGTTATTTACCGGTCTTACCTTCCTTGCGGATGATGACTTCATAGTCATACTTGATACCCTTGCCCTTGTAGGGTTCAGGCTCACGAACCGCGCGGACGTCTGCTGCGATCTGACCGACTTTCTGCTTGTCGATGCCCTGAACCGTGATACGGTTGGGAGCGGGAACGTCGAAAGTAATGCCGTCGCCTTCTTCGAATTCAACAGGGTGTGAATAACCGACATTGAGAACGAGCTTGTTGCCGTTCTTCTGAGCCCTGTAACCGGTGCCGTTGATTTCAAGCTTTTTCTCGAAACCTTTGGTGGTACCGACGACCATATTGTTGATGAGGGTACGGGAAAGTCCGTGCAGAGAACGGTCTTCTTTTTCATCGGTGGGGCGTTCTACCTTGAGGATGCCTGCATCCATGGAAACCTTGATGCGGGGGCTGATCTTCTCGGAGAGCTGACCCTTAGGGCCCTTGACTGTCACGGTATTATCGTCAGAAACCGTAATTGTCACTCCGGCAGGGATAGTGATCGGAAGTTTTCCGATTCGAGACATTGTGCACCTCCAAATATTAATGCATTATCTTGCTTTCGCCCGTGCCCGGCCTGTTTTGTTCCGGGCATAGGCGTTTCAGCTGTGTTATTTGCGTGAATCAAAGCCTGAGAGAATTCAGGTTTGATCCACGTTTGCGGGTTGTTACCAAACGTAGGCGAGAACTTCGCCGCCGACGCCCTGTTTCCTTGCTTCGCGATCGGTCATGATGCCGCGGGAAGTGGAAATGATGGCGATGCCGAGGCCGTTGAGAACCTTGGGGATGTTATCCTTGCGGGCATAAACGCGCAGGCCGGGCTTGGAAATACGCTTGAGGCCGGTGATAACCTTCTGACGGTTTGCGCCGTACTTAAGGGTGATGGTCATCATCTTCTGAACGCCTTCGCCGCCGACGGTGTAACCCTTGATGTAACCTTCGTTAAGGAGAATGTCAGCGATTGCGAGCTTCATTACGGAAACGGGAACGTCTACGGTGTCATGCTTGACGATGAGAGCGTTGCGGATCCTTGTAAGCATATCGGCAATGGGGTCTGTTACGAGCATTGAAATATCCTCCTTCTTACCAGCTGGCTTTACGAACACCGGGAATCTCACCCTTGTAGGCGAGTTCGCGGAAGCAAACGCGGCAGATTCCGTACTTGCGGAGAACGGAATGGGGCCTGCCGCAGAGACGGCAACGGGTGTAAGCCCTGGTGGAATACTTGGGAGTAGCCTGCTGCTTGTTTTTTAATGATGTCTTTGCCATTATGAAATCCTCCCTCAGTCGTTGTTGCCAAAGGGCATGCCCAGAAGCCTGAGAAGCTCTTTTGCTTCTTCATCGGTCTTTGCGGTGGTGACAAAGATAACGTCCATACCACGAACTTTGTCAACATCATCATAGTTGATTTCGGGGAAAATCAGCTGTTCTTTAAGACCCATTGCGTAGTTGCCGCGACCGTCGAAGCTGGTGTCGGAAACACCGCGGAAGTCGCGAACGCGGGGCAGAACGATGTTCATGAGCTTGTCGGCAAAATAGTACATGCGATCACCGCGGAGGGTAACCTTTGCGCCGACGTTCATGCCCTGACGGACTTTGAAGTTTGCAACGGACTTCTTAGCCTTGGTGATGACGGGCTTCTGACCGGCGATGATGCCGAGTTCCTCAACTGCCGCATCGATACCCTTGGGGTTGTCCTTATCGGAGCCGAGACCCATGTTGAGAACGATCTTCTCAAGCTTGGGTACCTGCATGGGGTTTTCATAACTGAATTTTTCAACGAGCTGAGGAATGATCTCCTTATATTTCAGGCGGAGACGGGCGGGCTCGGTGAACGGAGCGGCTTCCTGCTTTGCTTTCTTCTTTGCGGGAGCCTGTGCTGTTTCTTTCTTAGCCACTATTAATTTACCTCCTCAATCAGTCGATTATCTTGCCGCACGCCTTACGCTTGCAAACACGAACTTTAACCTTTTTGCCATCCTTCTCGATGAAGGTGTGACCTACGCGAGTGGGCTTTTTGCAGTTGGGGCAAACGAGCATAACGTTTGAAACGTGAATCGTGCCTTCTTTTTCAAGCCTTCCGCCGGTTTCGCCCTGCTGACGGGGCTTCTGATGGCGGACGATCATTTTCCTGCCCTGGACGACAACGCGCTGTGCTTCGGGATAAACCTTGAGCACTTTGCCGGTTTTACCGCGATCTTTCATTTCGTCGCCGGTGATGACCATAACGGTGTCGCCGGTCCTGATGTTAAGCTTACTGCTCATAGATGTACCTCCTTACAGAACTTCGGGTGCGAGGGACACAATCTTCATGTAGTCCTTCTCACGAAGCTCCCTTGCGACCGGCCCGAAAATACGGGTGCCGCGGGGCTGTTTCTGGTCATTGATGATGACTGCTGCATTATCGTCGAAACGGATATGGCTGCCATCTTCACGATGAACGCCGGTGACCGTGCGAACAACAACTGCCTTAACAACATCCTTCTTCTTGACTGCGCCGCCGGGGGATGCGCTCTTTACGGAAGCTACGATAACGTCGCCAACGCTTGCGAATTTCCTTGAGGAACCGCCCAGAACACGGATGCACATAATTTCCTTTGCGCCGCTGTTATCGGCAACTTTTAACCTTGTTTGCGGTTGAATCATGTTTTCCTCCCTCGGGCTTACTTAGCCTTTTCAATAATTTCGACAACACGCCAACGCTTATCCTTGGAAAGCGGGCGGGTCTCCATGATCTTAACGGTATCGCCGATACCGCAAGAATTTTCCTCATCGTGCGCCTTGACTTTGAGGGTACGGTTTACCATCTTGCCGTAAAGGGGATGACGTACCTTGGTCTTGACGGCGACAACAACGGTCTTGTCCATCTTGTCGCTGGTAACGATGCCGATGCGGGTCTTACGATAGCCCCTGACGGGAACGTTTTTAATTTCCATTGAAATGTCCTCCCTTTATTAAGCGCGTGCGTTGATGAGGGTCTTAACCCTTGCGATCTCACGCTTGCATTCCTTCAAGCGCATGGGGTTAGTGAGCTGACCCGTTGCATGCTGGAAGCGGAGATTGAACAGTTCTGCCTTGAGCTCGTTCTCTCTTGCAACAAGCTCTTCAACGGTAAGCTGCTGAAGCTTTTCCCATTCTTTCTTTTTCATGGCTTAGCCCTCCACTTTAACTTCTTCGACGGGTTTTTTAACGAATTTGCACTTGAGCGGCAGCTTGTGCATTGCAAGGCGAAGAGCTTCTCTTGCGGTTGCTTCGTCAACTTCGGCAACCTCGAAAAGGATCCTGCCGGGCTTAACGACTGCTACCCAATATTCGGGGGAACCTTTACCGGAACCCATGCGGGTTTCGGCGGGTTTTTCGGTTACGGGCTTGTCGGGGAAGATGTCCACCCAGACTTTGCCGTTACGCTTCATGTAACGGGTCATGGCAACACGCGCTGCCTCAATCTGGTTGCTGGTGACCCAAGCGGGCTCCATTGCTACAAGACCATATTCGCCGTAAGCGATGATGTTACCGCGCTGAGCGGTGCCCTTCATGCGTCCGCGGTGTACCCTGCGGCGTTTTACTCTTTTAGGCATTAACATGGTTAGTATCCTCCTTAAGCTTTCTTGGCTCTGTTGCGGTTAAGCACTTCGCCCTTGTAGATCCAAACCTTGACGCCGATGCGGCCGTAAGCGGTCTTTGCCTCGGTGAAACCGTACTCAATGTCTGCACGGATGGTCTGGAGGGGAGTTGAGCCTTCGTTGTAACCCTCGGTACGCGCGATTTCCGCGCCGCCGAGACGACCGCCGCACTTGATCTTGATGCCCTTTGCACCGGCCTTCATTGCACGGCCGAGGGACTGTTTCATTGCACGACGGAAGGAAGTCCTCTTTTCGAGTGCCGCTGCGATGTTTTCAGCAACAAGCTGAGCGTTTGCATCGGGGTTGCGCACTTCGATGATGTTGATGTTTACGGACCTGTTGACAAGTGCATTGAGCTCTGCCTTGATGGCGTCAACGCCGACGCCGCCTTTGCCGATGAGCATACCGGGGCGAGCGGTGTGGATGCTGACAGTGACCTTGTTTGCAGCGCGGGCGATATCGATCTTCGCAATGCCTGCCTCAAAGTACTTGTTCTTGAGGTAATCGCGGATTTTCTTATCCTCAACGAGGAAGTTTGCGAAATCCTTCTTGTTGGCGTACCAACGGGTGTTCCAATCTCTGATAACGCCTACTCGGAAGCCATTCGGATTAACTTTCTGTCCCATTGTATGTCCTCCTTATTTCTTCTCGTCCAGGATGATGGTGATATGGCTGGTGCGCTTGCGGATGCGGGATGCGCTGCCGCGGGAGCGGGGCCTGTAGCGGCGAAGGGTGGGACCCTGGTTTGCAAAGCACTCTGCAACATAGAGGGTTTCCTTGTCCATATCGAGGTTGTTTACGGCGTTTGCAATCGCGCTCCTGAGAACCTTCAGGGTGGGCTCGGAAGCCGCCTTGGGGGTGTACATAAGGATTGCTTCTGCATCTTCAACGCTCTTGCCGCGTATAAGGTCGATAACTATCTTTACCTTGCGGGAAGAAATGCGGATATGTTTCGCGGTCGCATGGGGACGCCTGTCAGCGTTTTCCTTGCGATACTGTGATTTCATTTTGGATCTGGTTGCCATTTTTACGCCTCCTTATTTACCGCGTGTTGCCTTTTCGGAGCCGCGGTGACCGCGGAAGGTACGGGTGGGTGCGAATTCGCCGAGCTTGTGTCCGACCATATCTTCAGTGATGTATACGGGGACATGCTTCTTACCGTCGTGAACGGCAATGGTGTGACCGATCATGTCGGGGAAGATGGTGGATGCCCTTGACCAAGTCTTGAGTACGGACTTCTTGCCGGATTCGTTCATCGCGATAACACGGTCAAGCAGCCTTTCGCTGACAAAGGGTCCTTTCTTAATTGACCTACTCATGTTTCAATTACTCCCTTCTAAAGATCACTTACCGTCCCTGCGGCGGACGATGTACTTGTCGTTGATGTTCTTGGTCTTCCTGGTCTTATAACCCAGAGCAGGCTTGCCCCAAGGGGTTACAGGGCCCGGACGGCCGATGGGGGATTTGCCCTCACCACCGCCGTGGGGGTGATCGTTGGGGTTCATGACGGAACCGCGAACGGTGGGACGGAAGCCCATGTGACGGGTGCGACCCGCTTTACCGAGCTTGATGTTTACGGAATCGATGTTGCCGACCTGACCGATGGTTGCTTTGCAGCCGAGGGGGATGAGTCGAACTTCACCGCTGGGAAGACGAACCTGTGCGTACTTTGTTTCCTTTGCAAGAAGCTGAGCTGCGTTGCCCGCGCTGCGGACAAGCTGTGCGCCCTTGCCGGGAAGCAGTTCGATGCAGTGGATCATCGTGCCGACGGGGATGTTTTTGAGAGGAAGCGCATTGCCGACTTTGATGTCGCTTGCTTCGCCGGAAACGATGGTTTCGCCGACCTTAAGGCCGTAAGGAGCAATGATGTAACGCTTTTCGCCGTCTGCATAGTGCAGAAGAGCGATGTTTGCGGAACGGTTGGGATCGTATTCAACGGTTGCAACCTTTGCGGGGATGTTGTCCTTGTTGCGTTTGAAGTCAATAATACGATACTGACGCTTTGCGCCGCCGCCGCGATGGCGGACGGTGATCCTGCCCTTGTTGTTGCGACCCGCGTTGCTCTTGAGGCTTTCCATAAGGGAACGCTCGGGGGTCGTGCAGGTAATCTCCTCGTAAGTGGAGACGGTCATGAAGCGTTGACCGGGAGTGTTGGGCTTAATCTTTCTGATTGCCATTGTTGTTCCTCCTTACTGAGCCATGTTATCGAAGGCTTCAATGGTCTTGGAATCCTTCGTAAGGGTGATGTAGGCCTTCTTGGTGGAGGGGCGGCGGCCTTCGGTGCGGCCCTGCCTCTTAACCTTGCCGAGACGGTTGATGGTGTTGACGCTTTCAACCTTTACGCCGTCAAAAATGGTTTCAACAGCCTGCTTGATCTCGGTTTTGCCTGCCTTCTTAGCAACGATGAAGACGTAAGTCTTGTTCTGAATGGCTTCGTAGCTCTTCTCGGTGAGTACGGGCTTGATGATGATGTCGTGAGCGTTCATTATGCGTATACCTCCTCGACTTTTTCAACTGCATCCTTGGTGAGGATGAGTGCATCGTACTTGAGAACGTCATAGGTGTTGAGCGTGCCGACGGTTGCGGTTGCAACGCCCTGAATGTTGCGGGCGGTGCGGACAACGGTATCACACACGTCGGAAGTGACGATGAGAGCCTTTTCAACCTTGAGGTTCGCAAGAACCTTTACCATTGCGCGGGTCTTCTGCTCGGGAAGCTCGATGGAATCGAGAACGATGAGCTTCTCGTTTGCAACCTTTGCGGAAAGAGCGGACTTAAGTGCAACCCTCTTGAGCTTCTTGTTGAGGCTCATGCGATAGTCGCGGGGCTTGGGAGCGAATACAACGCCGCCGTGCGTCCACTGGGGGGATCTGGTTGAACCCTGACGGGCACGACCGGTGCCCTTCTGCCTCCAGGGCTTTTTGCCGCCGCCGGAAACTTCCGCGCGGGTCTTAACGCTCTGAGTGCCCTGACGCTGATTTGCAAGATAAGCCTTGACGTAAGCGTGCATTGCGGGAACGTTGAGCTCCTGGCCGAAAATGTTTTCGGAGAGTTCCATTTCGCCGACTTTTGCGCCGGAAATGTTATAAATAGCTACATTAGGCATGATTGTTCCTCCTCTTATTTAACCGTGCTGCGGACAAGAACAAGACCGCCCTTTGCACCGGGGATTGCGCCCTTGATGAGGAGCAGATTGCGTTCTGCATCCGCACGGACGACTTCGAGGTTCTGAACCGTGATGCGCTCATGACCCATATGGCCGGGGAGGTGCTTGGTTTTGAAGACCTCACCGGGGTAGGTGCATGCGCCCATTGAACCGGCAACGCGATAGGAGTGGGAGCCGTGGGTCTTTCTGCCGCGGGCCTGATTCCAACGCTTGATGTTGCCTGCAAATCCTTTACCCTTGCTGGTGCCGGTCACATCGACCTTGTCGCCGGAGGCAAAGGTGTCTGCTTTGATAACGTCGCCGACAGCGTACTTTGCGCAATCGTCGAGTTTGAATTCTTTAACGTAGCGGTGAGCCTCAACGCCTGCCTTCCTGAGGTGACCCATTTGGGGCTTGGTGATGAGTTTTTCGCGGACGGGCTGGAATGCCATCTGAACGGCATCGTAGCCGTCGTGCTCAACCGTTTTAACCTGAGTGACGGGGCAGGGTCCTGCCAGAACAACGGTCACGGGGATCATCGTTCCGTCCTCACGGAAAAGCTGAGTCATGCCGATTTTTTTACCCAGAATTGCCTGTTTCATTGTTTGTACCTCCGAAATCACAGCTTGATCTCGATGTCCACACCGGCGGGAAGATCGAGCTTCATCAGCGCGTCAACGGTTTTTGCCGAAGGCTGAAGGATGTCGATCAGACGCTTGTGGGTACGCATCTCAAACTGCTCTCTTGAGTCCTTATACTTGTGGGGTGCGCGAAGGATAGTGATGATCTCCTTCTCGGTGGGGAGGGGGATGGGTCCCGAAACTCTCGCGCCGGTCCGCCTCGCCGTATCGACGATTTTTGCTGCGCTCTGGTCGATGAGATTGTGCTCATAGGCTTTGAGCTTGATGCGGATTCTTGTGTTTGCCATTTTTATCTCCTCTCGATGTATCGTGCGGTTATCGCCGCACTCGATATTGGGCTGTACACCCTGCCGTGCGTTTTCATAATAAAAATTTACGGCGGGGCGCGTTTCGCCCCTGCTCGCTCTGCCCGGGTCGGCAAAGCGGGCTGCTCGGTCATGCCGAGCCTCCTGCGTGAATTACCCGGATTGGCAACCGGCAACCTCTCGCAGGGAAACGTCCGCGAACTTAAGTCAGCATGTCGGGTGGAGATTATACCTGCGCAGGCATAATACACCCCAAGTCGCGAACATTGCTATTTTAGCCCATCTTCGCACCGTTGTCAAGCGTTTATTCCCGTTTTTTCAAATATATTTAAGCAGAAAACGCACAAAGCGGCGCATTCCGCATTCGGCCTTTATTCCCCATTCTTTTCCCCCTGTCGCTCCCCTGCTTCGACATTGCAGGCGCGCCTTCGGTGTTATCATAGCTTCAGGCGGATACGGAACGCGCACACCCGTTCCCGTCCGCCGCAAGGAGGGAAGGAGGAAGCCCCTGCATCTCGGTCGGTGCGGCTGCACAAAAAACATGTACATTGAGCTTTTTTTGCTTGATAACTTCCTTATGAACCTTTTGACCCTGCGTGCCGCGGCGGCAATGCTTTCCCGAAAAATGAAGGGCAGCCGCGCCGCGCTCGTATCCTTTGCGGGCGCGGCGGCCGCCGCCGCTGCCGCCGCGGGCGGCACAATGTTCATAACCCTTCCCGTAAAACTTGCCTCAACGCTCCTTATGGCACTTGCCTTCCCGCCGCACAGCTTTCGCGAGCTTATGCATTCCGCCGCAGCATTGTTCCTCTCTGCGGCGGTTGCAGGCGGGGCGGTGCTGCTCGCCGCTCTTGCATTCGGCGGAACTCTCCGCGGCGGCGTCATTTACGGAGCAATTCCCCTTCGCGCCGCGCTTTTGGGTGCCGCTGCTGCCGCATTTATGCCGCGCAGCATCAGAAAAATCCTTTCCCGGCGGGTTCGAAACGAGCAAATCGTTCATATTAAATACGAATTCGCCGCTCCGAACTCAAACCGGTGCGAAAAAAACAAATCAAGTCATGAAAGCAAAAGTTCGGGAATAACAATTTTAAAAAGAGACAAGCGCATTTTCTCGGCCGAATGTCTCGGCATTATCGACACGGGCAATGCGCTTTCCGAACCGATTTCCGGGCTGCCGGTCATTGTGTTGGGGGCGAAACGGCATTCGGAGTTTGCGCAGGCGGCAAATGTTCCGATTCCGATGCGTACCGCCGCCGGCGAAAGTCTTCTTTTCGGGTTAAAGCCCAAAAAACTGCTTATTAACGGCTGTCCCGTTGAAGCAATTCTTGCCGTCGGTGCAAAGCTTGATGCCGCACTTGTTCCCGCCGTTCTGGCGGTTGATGCAGCCCGCCCGCAGCGCAGCGCGAATTTACCGTGAAAGACGTTGCGGCTTCTCCGCGGAAGACGCTGCGGCTTTTCTGCAAAAGACGCTGCGGCAGGTCGGTGTTTCCGCTCAAACCGCATTTATTCAAAAAGTTCAAAAGTCGAAAAGGAGGACTGAATATGCTGAATTTTATCAGGAAGCTGCTGTCAAAGCTTTACAGAAAACTCGGAATCTCGGCAAATCTCGGGTATATCGGTACTGGCGTTTCTCTGCCGCCGCCGCTTTCGAAAGAAGAAGAGCTGCGGCTGACCCTGCTTTTCACAAACGCGGACGACTCCCCCGCTGCCCGCGAAGCAGCGGAGCAGGCGAAAAACACGCTGATCGAACATAACCTTCGCCTTGTTGTTTATATTGCGAAAAAATTTGAAAACACGGGTGTTTGCATTGAAGACCTCATCTCGATCGGCACGATCGGACTTATCAAAGCCGTCAACACATTTCGCGCGGACAGGAACATCAAGCTTGCAACCTACGCAAGCCGCTGCATTGAAAATGAAATCCTTATGCATCTGCGCAAAACCGTAAAGCAAAAACTTGAAGTCAGTCTTGACGAACCGTTGAACGTGGATTGGGACGGCAACGAGCTTTTGCTCGGTGACATTCTCGGCACGGACGGCGATGTTGTGGGGCAGGGCATTGAGGATGAAGTTGACCGGCAGCTGCTGCATATTGCGCTTAACAAACTCGGCGCACGGGAAAAGCGCATAATAGAACTTCGCTTCGGTCTGAACGGCTGCCGCGAATACACACAAAAGCAGGTTGCGGATATGCTCGGCATTTCCCAAAGCTATATTTCAAGATTAGAAAAGAAAATCATCAACGAGTTATATAAGGAAATCACGGCAATGTCATGATGTCTCGCGGCAATGAAAAAAGCGGATTCGGAGTTTATATCCGTCCCGCTTTTTGGCTTTTCAGCTTTTTTCGCTGACCGCATTATTTATTATTGCTCAAGCAGAAGCCTCCGCAGGGCTGAAACGCTTACCGCCGTTTCAGCCGCACCCGCTTCCTCAAGCTCCGCCTTTGTGCCGTAACCGAACAGCACACCGACAGCGGGAATTCCGAACTCCGCCGCGCCCGTCACATCATAGCATCTGTCTCCGACCATAACGGTGCCGCTGGTTTCAAGGGCAGGCCTTCCTTCCGCCGTTCGCAGCGTTCGGCGAATATCCGGAACGCTGTTCAAAATGTGTTCAATGACCTGCCGTTTTTCCGGGCGTGCCTCATCAAGCGTGTTTCCTGCAACAAAATCAAAATATTTCAGCAAATCAAAGTGCTCCAGTATCTCAACCGAAAACTCCTCCGGTTTGCTTGTTGCAAGTATTATCCTGCTGCCCGCAGAGCGAAGCTCCGCAAGCAGCTCTGCAATGCCGGGATAAACCTCGTTTTCGAATTTTCCGCCGTTGGCAAACCTGTCGCGATAATAGTCGAGTGCAAGTTTTGCCTTTTCATCGTCAAAGCCGTAATATGTTTTGAACGAATACATAAGCGGCGGCCCGATAAAGCGGAAGAGCTCCGATCTGTCCGAAACACTGATACCGAATTTTTTTAATGCATACATCACCGAGTTTGTGATGCCGAGCGCGGGATCGGTCAGCGTGCCGTCAAGGTCAAACAGAACATATTCATATTTTGCAGTCGTTTTTTTCATTTGATTTCTGTCTCCGTCTCCGATTTCCACGTTTTGCGCCGTTCCCGGCTTGTCACGGCGTAACATCGTCGGGCTTCGCAAGCGTTTCCGGCGAACGCGCGTCAAGCTTGCTGAAGTAATAGGTCATTATATCCTCTATTGCACCCGCACTGGACGAGCCCGAGAGTCCGTTCGGAATACAAACGCAGATTGCAATATCGGGATTGTCGTTCGGTGCAAACGAAACGAACCAGCTTGTGTTCTGAATGTCGATGGTAACGTTTCCGACCTGTGCCGAACCCGTTTTGCCGCTTATCTTTGCAAGATAGCCAAGCTGCTCAAATTCCTCGCTGAATGCATCACCCGCCGTGCCGCCGTCCTCCGGTGAAACAACGCCCGCCATGCCGCGGCGGATAGCCGTCCAATATTCCTCGGGAGCATCGATTTTGTTAAAAACGGAGGGTTCGGTTGAAACAAGTGTCTCCCCGCCGGATGAAACAACGTTTTTCACAATATGCGCATTATAAACGGTGCCGCCGTTTGCAATTGCGGAAACATAGCGAACAGCTTCGATCGGAGTCACGAGCAGAATGCTCTGACCGATACCCGTGCGGATTGTGAGGGTTGACTTCCACTGGATTTCGTTCAGAACGGAAGTGATTTCGTTCACCCAATTGCGGGAACGTGAGATTCCGTCCGGAATGCCCAGTTCTTCGCTCAATATGCTTCGAACCGCATCGCCCTTGCCCGCAAGGCTGCCGTCCTGCAGCTGCATAAGCCTTTCGGCACATTTTTCAATCGCGGCTTCGTCAATTTCAACACCGCGAACGGTCTGATAGCCGCGCAGGGTTTTGCAAAGGGAACGGAAAACAAGTCCGGGCATACTCGTGGCCTGTTCATTGTGCAGCTTTGTATTGTCGTAAAGATCCTGCTGCCCGCCGATAGTGCCCTGTGCTTCGCCCGTCAATTCAATCTCCGTGCGGCTTGCAAGCCCGAGCTTTTTGGCCCAATCCGCAAGTTTGTCTATGCCGAGACGGTTTGCAACTTCGCAGAAATAGTAGTTGCAGGAATTCTTCAACGCTTCGATTATCGTCTGGTTATTGTGCCGCTGCGGATATTTCGTCCAGCACTTGACCGGGTTCTGCATGATGGCTTCGCCCGTTTCCGGATCCTTAACATAATAGGGAGATTCATCGTCGATCGTTTCATCGATTCCGACAACACCCTCCATCAGCCCCGCAAACCCGGTGCACATTTTAAAGATTGAACCCGGCGCAAGTTTCATTGAAATTGCTTTGTTTCGCGCGGGGGTCGTTTCCGCCGCTTCATCGCTCTTCATAAGGTAATCCACCTGTTCCGGCGTCAGTCCGTTGATGAACCAGTTCGGATCGAACGAGGGGTACGATGCCATTGCAAGCACGTTGCCCGTGTTAACATCCATAACAACGATTGCACCTGTTTTTGCAAGCTTTATATCGTCATATTCCGCGTATTTCCCGTCGTATTCTCCGTCACCGTCGGCGTCGATCAGCGCCTGCTGCTTTTGGTTGATGTTCTGAATTATGTCCTTCAGTGCATTTTCAACAACAAGCTGCATTGAAAGATCGATGGTCAGCGTAACATCGCTTCCGTCCGTCGGCGGAGTTACCGAAAGAACCTCTATAACGGATTTGTTCGCATTCGTTTTCACAACGGTGCTGCCGTGATGTTCCGTTGAACAACCTGTCAGGTACTTTTCCATGGTTGCTTCAACACCGGACACGCCGATATAGTCGTTGTAATCATAACCCGCCGAAATGTATTGTTCGGAATTCTCCTCGCTCATTTTCTGACAATAACCGAGAATATGCGCGGCGGTCTGCCCGTAAGGGTACACTCTGCGCGTGCTCTGCTCGGTTATAATTCCTTCAAGCTTTGCCATTTCAAGCTTTGCAACAACTTCCGTGCCGACATCGCGGGCAATGGTTACCGGTTCGTAGCTCCTGTAATCGTTCAAAAGCACCTCCTGCCGAATCGAAATGACCTTCACAGCGTCTTCAAACGGCAGTTCCTCCGGAATGAACCACATTTCGCGCAGCTTCAGATATGCATCCTCCGCCGAGATCCATTTTGTGATATCGTCTTCATACTTTTTGGGAATCACGAAGCCGCACACGTTGCAAAAGTTTTTGTAGCGTGATTTTATCGTGCGTTCGTTTTCGCTGCCCCAGTCGTAATACAGCTCACCTTTTTCGTTTTTGCGGATATAGGACGTGTCAATGGTTTCGCTTCCGCCTTCGTTGATTATTTTTATCGCCTCAATAAGTGCCTCAGTGTAAACCGCGCTGTCGTAATCACTGCGGTTGTCCCCGTCGCGCATAAAGCAGACATTGTAACAGGTTTCATCATACGCAAGCACAAGGCCGTTGCAGTCGTAAATTGTTCCGCGCCTGCCCCGCGTCACAATGGTGTTTGTTGCCTCTTTTTCGGCATTTTCCGTGTAGTAATCGCCGTTTTTTATTGTAAGGCCGTAAAGTGTTGTCAGCAATGTGCCCATCATCATAAGGAGCACAACCGCAAGAATAATGAAACGCCCCAAGGGCTTGCGTGCAATCTTTTCCGCCATGATTTTTCCTTTCCGCCTCAGGCTTTGATTTTATCTTCCCGTTTTACTTGTTCTGTTCTTCGATTCAGCCCGTTTTTTCTGTCCGTTCACGTCCTTTTGCTGCTTTGTTTTTATTCTCTCGAATCGATATCGCGATGCCAAAGCGACTTGAACAGAACTTTTTTGAAAACAACATGCGCAAGAGCTGCAAACCCGCCCGTCAGCACGGCGGACGGCAGGATATGCGTGAGCAAAAGCATAAAATAACTGCTCAAATTTCCGCCCGAAATAAGCAGCGTAAACAGCAGTATATGTTCTTTGACCGTGTATGCAACGGCTGCAACGCCTGCGGGAACAATAACGTTATCCGCATAAAACTTGTTGTAGAACGCTCCGCCGGCAAGTGCCGCAATCAGCAGCGAAAGCGATGTTAATCCGATATATTTGTTGTAAACAACATCAATAACGAAACCGATGCCTATGCCGACCGCCGCAAACGGCGCAGCCCCGCCCATCACACTCAGTGCCGCAATAACCGCAAGCACGGTGTTCGGCCAAAAAACGGGCGAACCGCACACTCCGAAAAGCACCGTGTCAATATAAAATGCCGCTGCAAGGGCAATTGCAATGACGTATTTCCGCATCAGCCTTCCCCGTTCCCGGTGATGATAAACACTTCTTCAATATGAACAAAATCCACAGAGGGCGAAATTATCGCATTTGCCTCGCCGTCCGACGTCAACACTTCACGCACGGAGCCGATTTTTATTCCCTTCGGGTAAATGCCGCCGATGCCGCTTGTGATAACGGTGTCTCCCGGAACAAGGTCCGTTCTGTCCCTCGGCAGGTAGTAAAGCTCCATACCCGCCTCGGAATCCACCGTGTTCAGCACACCGCGAACCATGCAGTTGTCCCGCGTGCGCTCCACCATTACGGGGACGGACGTTTCCGCATCGATCACAGCCGTGACTTTGCTCCATGTTGCGCCGACCTCCGTAACCCTGCCGACAAGCCCGTCCGCACAAATCACGGGCATGTCAACATCAATGCCCTGATTCCGTCCGGCATTAACGGTGAAAACCCGAAAATAAATATCCGTTGACCTCCCCGTGACGGATGCCGCAACACCCGAACACTCGCCGAACGAACCGGAGTATTCCAAAAGGCCGCGCAGCCGCTCATTCTCTTTTTTAAGCTCCTCAAGTTCCAGCTGCATTTTGTTATAGAGTGCAAGCTCGCTTTTGAGTTTTGCGTTCTCCTTATCCGCATCGGTCGTGTTAAAAACTCCGCGGAAAAAATCGGCAATTGAATTCGAGGCGCGTGCGGCAAACCCCTGCACCGGGGTCAGAACCGCACCCACCGCATTTTCAAACCAATTTGCAGTTCCCCTGCCCGCGCTTGCAAGTATCATTGCCGCAAGCACAACAAGCGCAACGATCGTTATCAGCAAGGGTTTGTTTTTGCCGAAGCCGCCTTTTTTCATTTTTTTATCAGTTCCTTTAATGCAATTAAGCAGCGAATCAAAAAAAATTCGCCGTATACATTATAACCCCTATCCCCGGCTTTTTCAAGAGCGGCGGCCGGCATAGCGGCAGTGTTCACAATATTTGCGGATTTTTTCATTATTTTCCAAATTTTTTGCATTTTCGACCTGTTTTTTGCATTTTACATATATCATACCCGAAAAAACCTTGATAATTGGGTTGACAATTATATAAAATCCCTGTATAATAGGGACGGTTGTAAAGGCAAGCAACTCATTGTACATGTATATATGAAAGAGAGATAACTACTATGCAGCTTAAAGACATTGCAGAAGAAATGCAGCAGCGGTCAATGGCAGCAAGAGACTGGGTTTTCCAGGTACTGCGCACCGCAATCATCCGCGGGGTGCTTCCCGGCGGAATGCCCCTTCGTCAGGACGAAATCTCCGCACAGCTCAGCGTCAGCCACATTCCCGTCAGGGAAGCTTTCCGCCAGCTTGATGCGCAGGGTCTTGTCCGCATTTACCCCAACAGGGGTGCCGTTGTTACAAAGCTCACCCGTGAGGAGCTTGAAAATGCAATGGACACCCGCATCATCCTTGAAATGGGTGCGATTCGTGCCGCGATTCCGCTCATGACGGACGAATGCATTGAAAAGGCTGCCGTCATTCTTCAGGAATGCGAAACCGAAACCGATGCAAACAAGCTTGAGGATCTTAACCTCCAGTTCCATTTCGCTCTCTATGAAGCAACGGGCAACACTTTCCTGCTCCAGCTCATCGAACAGCTCCATGCGAACGTGGATCGTTATATCCGTCCCTACTATTCCGCAACCGAAGTCAGCGCGCAGTCCAAGGGCGAGCACTACAAGCTCCTTGATGCATGTCGTGCGGGCGACAGCGAATATGCGGCGGCAATCCTCCGCACCCACCTTGAAAAGACCAAGGTGCTTTCACTCAATTCGCCCATCCTTCAGAGCTGATCCCATCAGCTTTCCCTCACCGGAGTTTTCCGCCTGTTTCCGAATGCGCAGGCTTGCCTTCCGTGCGCTTTCGGATGTTTCGGTTATTCCGCAGGAATCAACAACTATATTTACCGAAAGCGTTTCGAGCCGCAGGCTTCTGCCCCCGGCTCGTTCGTTTTTTCAACCGATTCCCGCCCCCCTTCAGCTTTAAACCGACAGCTTTAACTCATTGACCGTCTTCAACTTTTATGCCGTTCGAACGGGAGCGAAACGTTTCTGTCCTCTCCCGCGGCTTTTGCTGTTTTCTGTTGTTTAATTACCGATTTTATTCTATTCGACTTTCGCTACAATAACGGTCATATCATCCGTTCGCCCGCCTTTTTCATCCGCAAAGGCAAGCAGTTCTTCAGCCGCCGCTTTCGGGCTGCCCGCATTTCGTGTTCTGTCCGTCACGGCAGCAACAAGTTCCTTTCCCAGTGCATCCGCAACCCCGTCGCTCATCATAACAACGATATCACCCTTCCGCAGCCGCGCCGTGCACACAGCGGGTCTTGCCTGCGGAAGAATTCCGACCGGCAGTGCCTCCGCATAGAGCGTGCTCAGCCGCCCTTCCCGCAGGATATAACTCGGCGGCGCACCATGCTTTGCAAGGCTGACGCTCCCGCTCACCGTGTCAAACACAAGCGCATCAAGTGTTGCGTACATATCCTCCCCTTCCCGCAGAAGCAGTCTGTTAAGGCATTCCGCCGCTTCCTCCGGGCGAAACCCGACGCCCGTCAATGCTGCAAAAAGTTCAACCGTCCGAAGGCTTTCCCTCCGCGCAGGTCCTCCGCTGCCCATGCCGTCGCTGATTGCTGCCATGCGCAGCCCGTCAAACTCACGCACGCAGCAGCTGTCTCCCGTTTCGCTGTTCCCCGCCTTTGGACTTACGGCGCAGCCGAATGAGATGCGGTATTTCTGCCCCCTGCCGTACACTCCATCCAAGGCAAGTTTTTTTATGCAGTTTGCAACACCCGCAAGCTGGCGGTTGACAAACCCGTCCGCCGCTGCCTGTTCGCCGCTTCCGTTCGGTTCAAACAGCTTGGCCATCTGTCCGAGCACATCCGCAAGCGAATTCAGCTTGTATGTCACTGCCGACAGCCGCTGTTCATATTTGCCGTCACGGTATCCGGGACGGTTCGCATCCAGTTTTTCAAAAAAATCATCCGGAACAGCAAGAAATGCAGCGGCGGCAATAAGCGTCTCCGCAATGTTCAGCTTTCCCGCACCGGGTATTAAAACCGCAAAAACGATCGAAGCGGCGGTAAAGCCGCCCCCTATTCCCCATTTTCCGAAAACACGCAGACAGCAGCAGAGCAGTGTGCAGCTGCAAAGCACTGCAACAAAAACAAGATCCCCGCCGCAGCCCATAACCCGCCCGACCGCAGCCGCAGCCGCGCACGAAACCGCAGCAATACCCTTCGAATATGCCGCCAGCATACAGAAAACAGCTGCAGCCACCGCCCCCGGGCTGATTCCGAAAAGCTCAAATTTCCCGAATGCCATGACGGCGACGCCCGCAAGCAATGCGATTGTAACGATCCTTTCGTCCGTAACTTCCCGTCTGCCGAGAATGCTTTCAATCCCGCCGAGCGCATGCCGCATCAGAACCGCCGCCGCAACGGAAACGCATATGCCCCCGAAATACCCCGCCGCGCCCTGTATCGTCAGCGTTCCGAAAACCGGGTAAAGCACCGTCAGCACCGCCGCCGTGTATAAATATCTCATTCCTTCCGGAAGGCGTTTCCTTTTCTTTTGCAAAAATGTGCAGAGCAGGATAAGCATCGCCGCAGCCGCGCCTTGCGGACGCCCGCCTGCGAGACTGCCCAGAACCGTGCCCGCAAACGCCGGGTATATGTTCATTCCCGCGCACCATATCGCGCAAAGGAACGCAATTCCCAACACGGGCAATGCATAACTCCCTCCCGCGCCGAACAATGAGCCCATTCCTGCCGGCATTCCGTATGCCGCAAGCAAAGCCGCTGCCGCAGTTACGGGAAACACCTCCGGCATCGCTGCCCGGAGCAGCCTGCCCGGCTGTATATGCCGAAACAATCCGCCCCGAGCTGCACCGATAATCCTCCTTATTGTTTCCATGACTCTCTCCTCGCTTAATTTGCAATTCGGAATGCAGAACAGAATTAATAATTCATATCAAAATCCGATTGTCCTGATTCTACCACCCCCGCCGCACTTTGGGTTGTCGCTTTTCCGCCGCATTTTTTGCTTGCTTTTGGCGGAGAGCTTGCAGGGAAGTGCAGAATCAGGGTTCTTTTGGAAAAAAGCCGCAGATTCGGTTTTTTCGCAAAGTCGAGCCTCGCCGCTGCGTATCTTCCGATAATTCCGCATTAAGTACCGCAAACCGCCTGTTAACATTCAATTGTCGCTTCTCATGCGACCCCTTCCCCTCTCGGCAGCGTTAAAATATGCCCGTAAACAGTAAATCTGACACTTTAAGGAGGATGTTAAAATGAAAAAGAACCTTACCGAACTTGTGTTTATTCTTGACCGCAGCGGCTCAATGAGCGGACTTGAGGCGGACACCGTCGGCGGATTTAACTCAATGCTCCGCAAGCAGCAGCGGGAAGAGGGCGATGCTTTTGTTTCGACAATTCTTTTCGACAATGTAAGCGAAGTCATCCACGATCGCGCAGACATTAAATCCGTCCGACCCATGACCGAAAAGGATTATGTTCCCCGCGGCTGCACCGCGCTTCTTGATGCTGTCGGCGACGCGATTCAACACATCGGGAATATCCATAAATATGCCCGCGAGGAGGATGTTCCCGAGCATACGCTTTTTATCATCACAACCGACGGCATGGAGAACGCAAGCCGTCGGCACAGCATTGACAAAGTAAAGAACATGATCGAGCGGCAAAAAACAAAATACGGTTGGGAATTCCTTTTTCTCGGCGCAAATATGGATGCGGTGGAAACCGCGGGAACATTCGGAATTGCGGCGGAGCGTGCCGTTACCTACCGTGCCGACAGCAGGGGAACACGCCTGAATTATGATGTTCTCAGTGAGGCAATCTCCGATATCCGCTGCGATGCCGCCCTTTCGCCGAGTTGGAAGAGCCGCATTGAGCAAAACGAAGGCAGCAAGCAAGAATAACCGTGCCGTTTTTCATGCAGAGTTGTTCTGCCTTTTTCCGAATAATGCAAAAGCAGGCAAAGACCTCCTGCCGCGCAAACACTGTTTAAAGGTACTCCGTGAGTACATGTACTCCGTGAGTACACCCGAATAAGCTCCGTTTGCCCGAGGTCTTTGCCCGCTTTTCAGTTCAGCGTCCGTATTTGGTTCAGAACTTAAATTGCTCCGTCCAAGCCGCGATTTCGCATCTTATCTGTCCGCACCGTCGCATTCGTCGGGATGTTTATCCCTGCAATCGGCGTTTGCGCACAATTCGGTTTCGATATGCAGTTCGCATTCGTCGGCAATCCCGTCAATTCGTCCTGTCAAAAGATCTCCGTCGGACTCAAGCGAAATGTTTCGCATTGTTCCGTCTTTTTGAACAACATATGCTTTCACCTGTTGCGTTTCGAGTTCCGCCGCATCCAGCTGAATCGTGAGCCTTTTCAGCGCGGGGTCAATAACTATGCAGTTGTATGCGTTTTCAACATCTTCAAGCTTTTTAAGGGTTGAACCGCGTGCTGCGCCTCCCCTTCCGCCGACTGCAACCGGCGATCGGAAGATGAATCCCGCGCCGACCTGTTTTATCTGCTGTGCAGCAGCTTCAATTGCATCATGAACCTTTCGGAACGTTATTGAAATCACCGATTCCGAATTTCTTCCGTCCACCCTTGCCCACTCGGTTTCGGGCGCACCGCTGATGGCATTTTTCTGTTCTGCCGCCGCAAAATCGATTCCGAGTTCGGCAAGTTTTCTTTCCGCCTTTTCAAAGTCACCTTTTTCCGCCATGACAGCAAGCGTTTCCGCGTTGATTCCGTCCAATGCGGCAAGGCTTAATGCAGCAGCGCAATACCTTTCATAGCATTCTTCGCATTCAATAAGGTGCTGCAGCTCCTTCTTCTCCTCTTCGCTGTATACCTCCCCCTGCACTTCGATTTCCGCAAGGCGGTACAGCTCATCAAATTCAATATGTTCGTTTTTCATACTCTGCCTCCCGTAAAAGCTTTGTACAGTATGCTCGGCTTAACTTCCCCGTCTCTCGCAAGTATATACTCCGGAATGAAATCCTCGGCATTTTTTATTAATTCTTTGTTTTGACTTACAATTTCGCTGACCTTTTTGACGCAGCTCTTATGCACGGCGGTTGACCGATGTTCTGTTTCGCTTGTTGTGAACTTCTCCGTATACACAATTTTTCGCAGCGGCACATTGCCTGTAACGGTCATCATTTCATCGTCAAGATGTGTCCGAAAATACTTGCTCCAGCCGAGAGATTTCAGAAAGGTTTCCTTTATTTCCCGTTCGGATTCATCCGCAAGGGTTTCCACCGTTTTTTTACCCATGACCCTAAACGCCTCACTTACGGATGTGGTTTTGTTATCGTCAACAGAGCCCCGAATATGCGGCAACAGTCTTGCATAAAACAGTGCAAGACTCGACTGCGGCGGAACCTCAAGGCTCAAAAAGGCTTTAACGTAAATCAGCACTGCCGTCGCAGCAAACTGTCGGCGGGCATCGTCCCACGGTTCATAGTGCGGATTACCCCCTATGTTACTTCCAAGCGTTGTTCCGTCCTCTCTCGGTGTTTCCAATGATATCGGAGTATAGCCTTCCCCTGTTTCGGGGTCCTTCAGCTTGTACAGCTCCCTCTGTCGGTCTGCGAACTTATTACTGCATACAATGCTGATAAAGCCCATTATATTTTCAATATATTTATTCTCCGACCTACGCTTTTCAAGTTCTTCCAACATAGTCAGGCAGCTTATGCTAACAACATCATCAATGTCCGCTTGCTTCACCTTGGCTTCTGTATGATAGGCGAGCCGTTTTACTTTCATCCTGCAAAACGTCATTATTTTTTCAATCAAAAAATCACGCGTTTCTATGTCACCTTTCTCCATGAATTCCTCGTATGCCGACCGAATATCCCGCTCCGTTTCGCGCATTGCATCCGACCGTTTGATAACGGCATTAATGTGCTGTTTGCGTTCCGAATGCTTGTTGTCATTTTGTTCCCGTTGCTCCATCTCTATACCTCCCTCAGTTGCACCGGAAGCAGGTGAACCCTGCCCAGTAAATCTCGTTATTGAAAGGGGCGAACTTCGGAGGCATATTTGAAAGCTCCGAAACGGCTTTCCGCGCCTCCGCGCTCAGCTCCCCGTTCTTCAATGCAATGTCAAACCAGTTTTTCTCCGCAAGCTCTTGTATCGTGACCCGCCGCAGATACTTTTTTGCGGCGCGCAGTGCCGCAGGCGGAGAAAGCTTGCGGTCTTTATATTGGCGGTAGAATTCGGCCATCAGCACCGCCGAAGCAAAATCATCCGCCGTCCACAGGCAGGAAATTACATATTTCACTCCCGCCGCGGCAAAACCGCCCACCATTCCGCAAAAACCCTTTGCCAAAACCGCATCGTTCATTCCGCCGAAACAGGCCGAAAGCACAACAAGCTCAACATTTCGGCAGTCCATTCGACTTATTTCATCGGCGGTAACGATGCCGTTGCCGTATTTTTCCGTTGCATTGCCGTTTTTCAACCAGTTTCCCGCACCGGCAAACAGCAGGCACGATGAATAAAGGGAATTCGTCTCCTCCTCAAGATCAAAAAATCCATGCGTTGCAATATGGATATTTCGCTTTGTTCCGCAGTTCAGCAGATGGTTCTTGCTCGCTTCCGCACCGACAAAACAGCTTTCACCGCAATAAAGGCTCACCATATTCGCCTCAATCTCGCTGAAAGGCAGCGGGCAAATATCCTGATTTCTCAAATCGGCATAAGAAACCATGCGTTCGTTCCCGCCCGATTCGTGTTTTTTATCTTTATCACTGTCCTGCTTTGCCTTGGGCGATATCGTTTTTTCGTTGAGCAGGTACTTCGGATTGCCGATGATAAGGCTTCCGCTGCCGTTCGCCGCCCCGTCACTGCCGAACAGGAAGTCCCTTGAGCATTCAATGATAACGAAATTATGTCTATCCCCGGGAATATCCCTTTTGGACCTTCCCAACACGTCAAAAGGCAAATTGACTGCCACATTATCCGGCGCAAGCCAAACCGTTTCAAACCCCGCCATGAATCCCTCAACCGGTTCGAGCAGGTCATGATAAAGCGATGCACGCAGCCGCTCCTTCTCATCCAAATCATCGGAATCGGCTTCATGCTGCGCTTCTTTTTGAAGAATCATGTTGAATTTTCCTGTCCGTTCGACAATATCCGACGCATTCGGAATAACAACCCGGCGGATACTGCAATCCGTTTCCGTCTTTTGAATCACAAAAACGTCAAACGCCGCCTTTGTTTCTTTGTTCGGTGAATCCGCCTTCTCCGCCTCAAAATAAAGTGAATACTCAACAACTACCGAATTGCACGGGATCTTTCGTTTGACGGCTTCCGCCGTGATATCCGTAAATACCGTATCTTCGGGAAATTCTTCCGCAAACTCCGCTTCCATCTCACGCAGTTTTTCTCTTTCCGCTTCATAATCCGCGGATGAATCGACAAACACGCCCCGCGCCTCAATCTCGGCAAGCCTGTCCTGCGCGGCACGAATCTTTTTTGCAAGAGAAGTGTCCATCCTGCCGCTCTGAATAACGCGATTTCTCCCCTTGCCCGTCAACGATGCCAACGCTTTGTTGCGGATTACAAATTCATACAGTGCCCAATCGTCTTTGATAACTTCCCGCAGCACGCCGTAGACCGTTAAAAACGCACGCTGAACAAATGTCATTATACCTATCAGACGCTTATCATTGCAGTATTTTACATATTCACAGCGTTGTTTTTCGATACATTCCAATGTTTTTTTCGCACTTTCCGCTGCCCTCTGCTCTTCGTTCAGCGCGAACATGATAACCGCTTTGTTTGTATACAAGTCCGCAAGTGCTACAGGCATAACCTCCGTACTGTCCGCAAATTCCTCGGCCGCAGTTATATATCCCGATGCCGCACGGTAATCATGACGCAAGCACGCAATCGCGGCTGTCGTTACGTTGATCGCAGCCACTCTTGAGGGTTCCAATGTCGGAGCATAAATCTTAGTCACTTGATCCATCAGCCGCATATACTCTTCGCGTTCCGCTTCGGTTGCAAAATCGCTTGTAATCAGCAGCTTCGCCGTCATGTATACGCTCACTGCGGCTTCGGCGGCACAGCGCTTGTCCGATACTTCGTTTTTGATTATGTCTTCTTTCAAAACATCGATGTCTTCCTTGAACCGCTCCGCCGTTTCCTCGTCAAATTCTAAGTAATCCAAATCATATAAGACACAGATGCCAAACTGCATCATGTACCTGCATCTGTCGGAAAATTCCGAATCATCTTCCTCCTTCATTTCTTCAAGCTCCGAAAGAAGGGTCCACATGCGTTCCGGGTCATTCTGCTTTATGGCAACGGTACAAAGATTGAGCTTGATCACGACATCGGAGACGTCATTTTCCGTTCCCGATTCACATTTATCCTCCTCAAGTGCAGTTTTAAACCATTGCTCCGCTTTGAAAAGCTCACCCACCGTCATCCAATACAATCCGAGTGCGTTGAAATAAAACCTTCTGTTAATACAAACTTCGCCTGAATCTTTGCCGAATACGTCGCACAGCTCACCGTACCTGTCCAAATACGGCTTGCATTCCCGGCATTCCTCGCCTTCCACAGCGAAACGAAGGATAACATACAGCGTTTTTGCTTCATAGATCAAAGCAAGCTTTCCATCCATTATTTCGGAGAATTTCCCGTTTTGCAGTTTTTCAAGGAAAATGCGGAGTTTATCGACGTTTTCTTTGATATTCTTCCCAAGCATAATCGCCAGGACTGCACGCTCTCTGCATACAAGCTGCGTGAACCAGTTATCTTCGCCCAAAAGTTTTTGACATATTCCGTATGATTTATCGAACGCCTCGTACGCCTCTTCGTTTTTTTCCAACGAAACTGCCGCCAATCCGAGTGCCCAGTAAAAATCCGAATCCTCCTCGGTGTATTCATAGTTGGGTTCGGGAACGAATTTTTCATTTTCGGCAGCACAAATATCGTATCTGAATTGCGGATACTTCGTATCAAGCTTAAGAGCAATCGAAGCTACGATTTCCCGATGCTGCGGACTTCCCTCTCCTGCCCGCCTGCGGCTGCATTCAACCAGATACCGCATCGCGCGGAGCGCGAGCTCCTCTTCTCCCCGTTTCAAAAGATATGAGGCGATATTCAAAAGCAGTTCCGGTGTGTCTTCGTTGTTTTCACCGTAAATTGTCCCGTCATTCGGATGTTGTTTTGAGAATACGCCGACAACGTCCTTTTTCGAAATGCCGCCGTCGGACAACGCAAGAACGCAGTCCGCCGCCTCGAAAACATTGGCTTTATCCGTGTTGAGTCTATATTCGTTAAAGGCGATCATTTTGATAACGTCGTCGCAATCCTTTTTGAGCACTGCGTTTTGTTTCGGCGTTCGAAACCGGAAATATTCAAGCACGATCGCAATTCGCCTGCACCTGAGATAAATCATCTCTATGTCAGATTCATTATTCCGAATACGTATTAACCGCTTTTTGCTGCCCGATGCAATGTCGTCCAGTATTCTGTCTAATTCCGCCTTTTCCGCCTGTTCGATCGCCTCACTTATCTCCGCATATTTTTCCTTTGCTTCCCGTTTCAAACCCAGCCTCCGCAGTATGTTGTGTATTGCAATAAAACAGTATTAAAACAGTCCCGTCATGCAGCGTACCGAACACCCGTTCGCTCTTAAAACCGTATGCGTTGGAACAGCAATTTGCCGAATGATTCAATGACCGATATAAGTTTAACTGACTGCTGACATGATTTTACCATACACGAACGCCGATTCCAATTGCTTTGTCGAAAAAAGCCGATTTTTCCCGCAAGGTTTTTTCGCAGGGAAAAACGGCTTTCCGCAGTCCGCAGGCTGTCATTCTGTTATATTCTTCCGGTGCAAAAGTACTGTGTAATTGCCGCACACTCCCGCAGATAGTTGTTCACGATAAGCGGAGAAAAATCCTTTGCGGATACGCCGTTCACATCGTATCCGAGTTTTTTTGCAATGCGGGAAGCGCGGAACACATGGAAGCGGGTTGTGACGAACGCGACCCGAGGATTGCTTTCGGCTGCCGCACCGCTGCCGTTGAACAGCCTGTTGATAATATCAAATGAAAAGATAAAGTTTTCCTCCGTGCTTTGGGACTTGCCTTCCTCAATTATACTGTCGGCGGGTACGCCCGCCGCAACAAGCCATTTTTTCATTACTGAGGCCTCGGTGCTGCTCTCGCCTTCACCCATTCCGCCGCTCACGATTATGAGCAGATCCGGATTCTGCTCATAGCAATCGAGTGCGCGGTCAAGTCGGTTGCGCAGCACGACGGACGGCAAGTCTCCGCGTATGCCCGCACCGAGAACGATCAAAACATCCGCCTTCTCCGGCTCGGCAGTCGTTTTTGAGTTTGCAAGAATAAGCGTTGTTGTCGCCGCAAAAAGCAAAGCAAACAGTACATACGCCGAAATCATTGCGTATTTTAAAATTTTGCCGACGATGCTGACGCTCCACCACGATGAAAGCAGCGGGTAGAATACCCCGACAACAATAAGCGGAATTCCGATAACAAAGGGCATTACAATGCCAAGGTTTAAATTGCTGATGCTTGCTGCAACGATTCCTTCAGCCACAAGCAGAAAGCCTGCAATGCTCAAGATGATACGAAATATCATTTTCTTCAAAGTATTTGTTCCTTTCACATTTTCAGCGTCACAAAAAAGTGCAGCATGAGTATACCATGCAAAGTATTAAAATGCAATTGAACGCACGACAATGCCTCCAAATGTTCGTTTTTTGTTGACAAGTCGGCCCTTCGGGTGTAAAATGACATCGGAACACGGGAAAGCTTCGGTTTTGCCCGCATATGCTGTATATGCAGGCCGAAGCGTTGTTTCATCGGAGTTCCGACCTTATTTTTTGCTGAAAGGAGTGGATTTCATTATGACGATTTCGGTTAAAGATATTTGCTTCGGCTCTTTGCTCGTCCACTCCGTTTTTCTGCCGGTTCCGCATGTTTCTCTGCCGCATAGCGCATGAGGACTTGTGCTGAATACGGTTTTGGTGAGCTGCGCCGACACGGGTCATTCGAACCCGACGAGGGCGGCTTTTTTTGTTCGCATTTTCAACGCCGTGCGGCGTGAAACGAAAACCCCGCCGAATAAGTTTTTTGCAGACTATGCCCTTTTCGAATTCACACTCGGAAGCGGCACACAGGTCAGTTTCGCCGAGAGCGAACACAGAATGCGGCACAATAATAAAAAATAAGGGAAACAGATAAAATGAACACAAATGACTCTTTTAACCAAACAAAAACCGTCACCGCACGCATTGTCAGCGTGCATAAGAACCGTTTTCAAATCGCATTGGATTCAGCGGAGCGGAAGGCGGCGGAACATGATGCGGTGCTTGCCGGACGGCTGCTTTATCGCGGCGAAATTCCCGTTGTGGGTGATTATATTGAGGCGGAGTTTGAAACATCCCCCGTCGGAAAGCCTGTCGGTGATGCGCGAATTGTTTCGATACTGCCGCGCAAAAGTCTGATCACAAGGCCCGAATACCGCGTCGGAACGCAGAACATGGCGGCAAATGTTGACATTTGTTTCCTTGTTGTTTCGGCAAATGCGGATTTCAGCGTCAACCGCATTGCACGTTACGCTTCCGCTGTTCTTCAGGGCGGTTCAAAGCCCGTGGTTGTGCTCACAAAGGCGGATCTATGTTCCGACCTGAGTGAATACATGCACCGAATCAACGAAATCTGCGGCAATATTCAAATGCACTGTGTAAGTTCAAAAACCGGAGTCGGCATTGATGAATTGCGTCAATACCTCGTTCCCGGAACAACGATCGGGCTGTTCGGTTCATCCGGCGTGGGCAAGTCAACGCTTATCAACACCCTTCTCGGAAAGGAAATTATGCGCACGGGCGATATTCGCGAAAAGGACGACAAGGGGCGGCACACAACAACGCATCGGCAGCTTATCGAGGCGGACGGCGTTTTTCTTGTGGACACTCCGGGCATGCGCGAATTCGGCATTTGCGAGGCGGAAGAGGGGCTTCACGAAGTTTTTCGGGATATTGAAGAAAAAGCACGGCAATGCCGTTTCCGCAACTGCACCCACAAAAACGAGCCGGGCTGCGCCGTGCGGCAGGCGATTGAAGACGGTGTGCTCTCGCAAAAGCAATACGATCTGTATCTTGCTCTGCAAGCCGAGAACAGTGTGCGGACCGCAAGCGAAAAACGGGCGCAAAAGAACAAAAAAATGATCGGAATCTCCAAAAAGCGAAAGGAGCTTCGGAATAATTACTGAGGAATGCCCTCGGCGGAACCCGCCGCGGGACAGACACGGGCACCGCCTCGGTTCGCAAACAGCAAACCGCAGCGGTGCCCGATTTTTTTCGTTTTTCTTTCAGCTTCGATACAATCGTTCACTTTGCCGAGGCCGTTCGCATTTTTCATGCAGCCGTGCCGAATAAACCCTTAAGTTTCAGCGTTTGTACCTCCGCACGTCAAAGGTTTCTCCAAGCAGAGTTTCCTTATGCAGGGTTTCGAATTTCTCCGGTTCAAAATCCTTTCGTATCGTGACCGTGTTCAGGCAGTCGTAACCAAGCCTGCGATAAAGCCGAATTGCGCGTTCATTGCGGGCGGCCGCCTCTATATACATCGATTCCGAATACTGTTTGACCGTTGATTCAAGCAGCTTTATTGCTTCCGATCCTATGCCGCGCCCTTGGAACTCAGGCAGGATGAACAGATCTTCAAGCCAATCCGCCGCCGCTCCGCGGCTTCCGAGGTGCGCAAACCCGACCGGGCTTAATTCGGCACCGTCTTTCGGCAGGATAAAAAAGAACCTGTGACCCTCCGCCGTCCATGCGCAAAGATCCGCCCGCGCTTCGGCATCCGTCTGTGTTTCGCCGTTGTGCTCAAGCCAAAATCGCTTTATTAAGCAGCAGGCTTTGCCGGCATCCGTTCCGTCGCCGCCTTCCGCAGCGGGCAAATACTCAAAAAGCCGAATCCCGCAGCATTTTTCGCCGTGCATCGGTTCAGTTTTCTTCTCATTCAAGTCATTTTTTTCCATATTTTTGTCGTCACCGCCGATTCGGCCCGTTTATCCGCAAACCGCTTCGTCCGGAGTTCCCCTTTGCTGAGCCTGCGTGCGAATACTAAGCTTGCGTGCGAATTGAAAAATGTTCCAAATGCATCGATTCATCCGAAACGATTTCCAACGTGACGCCGGGGAAAGCCTGCCGAAGTTCCTCGCGGCTGTGTTCGCGAAGAAGTGCGGCAACCGTCGGGCTTGCGGCAACCGTGAAACGCTGCTGCGCACCGGCTCCCTCGCTCACGCGGGCGATCAGCGCGGAGCGGATTTTAAGCGCAACGGTTTCCGCATTGAGCACTTTGCCCGAGCCTTTGCAGTAGGGGCAGGTCATTTGCAGCGTGTCCGCAAGGTTTGCGCGGAGCTTCTTACGCGTCAGCTCAACAAATCCGAGTTCCGTCATGCCGAGTATCACCGAACGCATCCTGTCACCGCGCAGTGCTTCGCGTAAAGTTGCAAGCACGGTTTCTTTATCCTCTTTTTCCTCCATATCGATGAAATCGATAATGATTATTCCGCTGAGATCACGCAGGCGCAGCTGGCGGGCAATTTCAACGGCAGCCTCGCAGTTTGTTTCCACAATGGTCTTGCGCAGACTTGCTTTGCCGACATTTTTCCCCGTGTTCACATCAATGCTGACGAGTGCTTCCGTTTGGTCGATAACAAGATACGCACCGCTCTTAAGCCAAACTTTGCGGGAAAGCGCAGCGTTTATATCGTCTTCAATACCGAGAACGTCGAAAAGGTTCGTTTCTCCGTCCCGCAGTTCGATCCTGTCCGCAAGTGCGGGATCGTTGTCCTCCGCGATTTCAAGCAGCCGATAATACTGAGTGCGATCGTTAACCACAAGCGAGCGTATATCCGCCTTCAGCAAATCACGAATCGTGCGTGAAAGCAGTGATTCCTCCCTTCGAATCAGCTTCGGTGCGGGGGAAACTTTATAAATGCGTTTCAGCTCCGCCCATTGTTCGGCAAGCATTTGAATGTCTGCCGCAATCTCCGCTTCGCCGCGCCCTTCGGCAGCGGTTCGGACAATTGCGCCCGTGCCCGGCGGATTGCATTTTTCGATTATGCCGCGCAGGCGCGCGCGTTCCGCCTCGTTCGTTATCCGCTTGCTGATGCCGATAAAATCAACCATCGGAAGGAACACAAGCAGATGCCCCGGAAGATAAATCTGAGTGCTGACCCTTGCGCCCTTTGTGCCGTGCGGTTCTTTAACGATTTGAACCATTATTTCCTGCCCGGGCTTAACATCCGGACAGACATGCGGATTCTTTTGCTTCGGCAGCACGGCTCCCCCGGGAAGCTGCTCGTTCTGCTTGTCGCCGACGTATAAAAACGCATTTTTATCCTCTGATATGTCAACAAATGCCGCCTCCATTCCGGGCAGAACATTGCTGACCCTGCCCTTGTAAATGTTGCCGACAAGCATATCGTTGCTGCGCTGCTCAATGTGAAGCTCAACCGTTTTTCCGTCCTCAAGAAGAGCAACACGGGTGCGGTACGGGTTTGTGTCAATAACAATTTGCTTATCGACAGTCTGTTTATGCACGGGCTGCGGAATTTCCGGCTCACCGATTATTTTCATGCTATCACCGTCCAATCCATTTCAATATTTCGGCGGTTGACGCTTGAATTTGCGCTTGTGCCGAGTTTTTTGTAAAATGCACCGAGCAAAAGTTCGGGGGAAAGTCCGCCCTCCGCCGTCAGTTTGCCGCGCAAACGGAGCTTTGCGGTCCTGCCGCCGAATTCCGAAACCGAAAGCCCGAGCAGCATCGGGCGAATGTCCACGTCCTTTATTCCGCCTTTTGTCTTTTTGGAAACGATGATTTCGCCTCCGTTCAGAATTTCGTCAACGGCAGCATAAAATGCCTCCCGCGGCACGGACTCAGCGAATTCAAGTTCAATATCGTATTCGGCAGAACGCATCAGCGGCGTGAGCGAGGCTTTGAACTCTCCGGCATCAACGGCGTCAACAATGTGCACGCCCTGCGGAAGGACCGCATTCACTCTGCGCTTAAATTCCGCAGGAGAAACGTATTCCGAAAGCATAACATCAAAATACTCGCAGTCGGAAGTATAGCCCACGCTTAATGCGGTTGCAAACGAAAGCAGCGGATGCGGGTTAAAACCGTTTGAATACGCAAGCGGAAGATCGGCGCGTCTGAATGCGCGTTGAAAAAGCCGCTGCATGTCCAGATGGGAAACGAACATTACCTGTTCATGTTTATAAAACGACGCAATGATTCTCATTCCGACAGTTCCTTTCCTTTGATATTTTTGCGGGAATTTTCATTTTGAGCATGTTCCGACCCGACAGCCTTTTTGCGGATTTCCCAGACGGAATCGGGCTTGTGCATATCGCAAAGCGTGCCGCACCTGTCCCCGAAACAGCCGTTGCAGTTAAGGCGGCAGTCGCCCGTTACAATGCCTTCCCGCGAACGCAGATATTCACGCCTGAGGTAGTCCATGCCGACGACCGAATCCATATGCTGCCATGCAAGCGGTTCATCGATTCCGATGCGCCTGTTGCCGAACTGTTCCACGGTGAGCCCGTTTTCGGCAAAGGCCTCTTCCCACGCTTCCTTTTTGAACCTTTCGTCCCATGAATCAAACCTTGCACCGCGCTTATATGCTCCGATGATGACCTTTGCAAGGCGGCGGTCTCCGCGTGCAAAACATGCCTCCAAACGGCTGGTTTCCGAAAAATGGCAATTGAACTCAACCCCGCGTATGCCTTTCAGCGCGGAACGCAGCAATGCCTGCCGGCGCAGAACTTCTTCGGTTGAAATCTGGGGCTCCCATTGGAAGGGAGTGAACGGCTTCGGAACAAAAGTTGAAGCCGAAACCGTGCAGCGCAGCCCTTTGCCGCGCTTGTCCTTCGGCATTTGATAGAATAAGCGGCTGACCTTGCGTGCAAGCTCCGCAATGCCGAGAATGTCTTCGTCCGTTTCTGTCGGCAATCCTATCATAAAATAGAGTTTCACTCCCTGCCAGCCCGATTCAAACGCATCACCGACGGCGCGGAGCAGATCCTCTTCGCAAACGCCCTTGTTGATAACGTCGCGCAGTCTCTGTGTGCCTGCTTCGGGCGCAAACGTCAGGCCGCCCTTGCGGACGCTCTGCATTTTTTCAAGATCATCCTTAAGGAATGAATCTATGCGGAGACTCGGGAGAGAAACCGAAACGCGGTTTTTTGTGTACCGTTCAAGGATCTCCGGAACCGTTGCATGAATCTCGGAGTAATCTCCGCTTGAAAGCGAAAACAGGGAGATTTCGTCATAGCCCGTGCAGCCGAGCTGCCTGTCCGCATAATCAATAAGCGTTTTCGGCTTTCGTTCGCGTATCGGGCGATAAATAAATCCCGCCTGGCAGAACCTGCATCCGCGTGTGCATCCGCGGAAAATCTCAAGCGCAACCCGATCGTGAACGATGTTCATATACGGAACGACAAGATCACCCGTGAATTCCGCAGCATCCAGATTTCGGACGATTCTGCGCGTGATCCCGTCGGGTGCGGACGGTTCCGTCTTTACAATTCGGCTGAAATTGCCGTTTTCGTCATATTCCGCTTTATAGAATGCAGGAACGTAAACGCCTTCGATTTTTGAAAGTTCGATGAGCGTATCGCGCTTGTTCAACCCTCTCCGGCGGCATTCAGCATAAACATCCATAAAATCGTTCACAAGCTCCTCGCCGTCGCCGAAAAACATAACATCCATGATTTCCGCAACGGGTTCGGGATTGCACACGCAGGGGCCGCCCGCTGCAATAAGCGGCATGTCCTCTCCGCGTTCGCTTGCGAGGAACGGTATGCCGCTCAGTTCAAGCACGGTCAGAATGTTCGTGTAGCACATTTCATACAGCAGCGAAAACCCGATAACATTGAATTCACGCAGCGGTGAACGCGTTTCAAGCGAAAAAAGCGGCTCGTTGTTTTCGCGCAGCTGTTCTTCCATGTCAACCCACGGCGCATATACACGTTCGCAATACGTATCCGCACGCTTGTTAAGAATATTGTAAATTATTCTTGACCCGAGGTGACTCATGCCGATTTCGTATGTGTCGGGGAAGCAGAGTGCAAATCGAAACTCCGCTTCTGCCTTGATGCGCATATTCAACTCGCCGCCCATATAACGCGCGGGCTTTTCAACCTTTGCAATGAGCCTGTTAAGTTTATTTTTGTCCAAAATCTATATCCGTCCTTTCGGTAAGGAAAATCAATCAGCGTTTATTCGGTATATTCAGCATGTCCGGCATTTGCGGACACGGTCCGCCGTCGGAGCAGATTATTTTTCTTTATGTCGATGCGTACATATACTCAGGCTACATTATACCCTTATCAGCGGGTTTCCGCAAGTTCATACGGCGCATTTTTCTCTTTGCCGAGCAGGAAGGAAATCTAAATTATTAATATATCATATAAAGGCAAAAATTCGTCACATCCTTATAGACATTTGATACCGACGCTGTTAAAATATATATGTTGGCGGGTCTGTTTCACTGTTTTTCGCAAAAAATCGTGCATACAAATCTATTTTGCGAAAAGCGGGTTATCCGTTCCTGCTTCAATTCTATTTTTACGGAGGTAATTGCATGAAAGCGATTAAAAAGTTCCTTGCCCTGCTGCTCACGGCGGTTATGGCATTCACCGTTGTTCCCGTTTTTGCTGCACAAAGCAGCTCCGTGCCCGAAAAGGCTCTGAGCGCGGGGCGTTTGTACGGCTATCGCGTGTTTGACGATGACGATACGCTGTCCTATGCCTGGATTTCCTTCACGGCAGACAATCCCGCCGCCGTGACCGAGGAACAGGTTGAGGAAAATGCGTTCGATGACTATACGAACATGAACTGCGGCGCATATGTAAACGGATATGTTTACGGTTTTGCCGAAAACGGGTATTTTTACCGTGTCAACACCGCCGACTGGAGCCGCGAAAGGCTTTTTGCCGATGCAAGCAGCTATAACGGTTGGAGCGATATGACTTTTGACTACACGACCGGCAAGCTGTATGCCGTTGCATACAACCTCCCGTGGGACTCCGGCGATGATGAAACGGCAATCGAAGCAAGCTTTCTTGTCACCATCGACCTTCTCACATACGAAATCACTCAGGTAGCACAAATCACAACCGGCATTTTGACTCTTGCGGCGGATGCACAGGGCGAGCTTTACGGCATTGCAATGGACGGCTGCCTGTACCATATCAACAAGCAGGACGGCTCAACACGAAACATCGGCAGCACCGGCCAAGTTGTATCCTATGCACAGAGCATGTGCTATGATTACAGCACCGACACCATGTACTGGGCTCTCTGCAACATCTCTCAGGGCGTGCTTTGCAGCGTTAACCTCGAAACCGGCGCCGCCTCGCGTCTCGGCATTATCGGCGGCAACACCGAAGTCGTGTCCCTTTTTGCCGTTCCCGAAAGTGAACCCGTTGTTCACGTTGAAAGCGTTGACATCGAACCCGCCGAAGCAAGCATTGACGTTGGGCTGACACTTCAGCTCTCCGCCTCCGTTTCGCCTGAAAATGCAACCGAAAAACGTGTTTCATGGTCAACTTCCGACGCAGGCATTGCAACAGTCAACGAAAACGGCGTTGTTTACGGCAGCACGGCAGGCACGGCCGTTATCACCGCAGCAAGCCTTGACGGCGGCATTATCGGAACCTGCACAGTAACGGTCAATGCAGCAGCATCAAGTTCCGATTATCAACGGGTTGACACGCTTGAAAGCGGCGGAGATTACCTTATCGTCACCCGCGTCGGCGGTCAGGCGTATGCGCTTGTCAACCGCAACGCTTCCCCGAACAATTTTGCCGCAATGCTCGTTCCTGTCGTTCTCTCGGCGGACGGCGAATATGTTCTTTCCCCGCTGGACAGCTCCGAATCAATGGATGACCTGCTTTGGGCGGCAAACGGCGATTATACAAACGGCTTCTCCTTCCGTTCCGTCGGCAGCGGCCTGTATTTTGCCGGTCTCACCTACTGCAACTGGACTGCAATAAACCAAACCGAGGATCTTTGGCTCCCGCTCGAACATACCGACGGAGGAACAGCCAAAACCATCCTCAAATCCGTCCGCGCCGAACAAATCGACCCCACGGCAGTGAAACTCTATGCCGGCATTACGACCGGATATTTCGATTCCGTGATTTTTGATTACGTTCGCATTGCGGATGCAGCCAATGTTGAATTTTACAAATTCGGCAGCTCCGGTTCGGAATATGCCCTCGGCGATGTCAACATGGACGGCAGCGTTTCCGTATCCGATGCACTGATGGTTCTTCGCTTCACAATGGGGCTTGAAACACTTTCCGATGCTCAGCTTGAACTTGCGGATTTCAACGGTGACGGCACGGTAAGCACTGTTGATGCGCTTGACATTCTTCGCGCAGCAATTTGATGTTTGCCCGCTTAATCCTCTGTTCCGATTGATTTTTTAAGCAATTCTCGGCAAAGCCGAACGCAAAAGCTTCCCATGCGGAAGCCTGCCGTTCGGCTTTTTTTGCATTCATGCTCAGGGAGTGCGGTTTTTTGCTCAGGCAATTGATATTTCTGCAAAAAAATGTTATGATAAGCTTGTGAATGCTGTGTTCAAATTCATACAGGACGGATAATGCATATGAAACAAATAACGGAAAAACGCATAAAGTCGCCCATGCCGGCTTATACGGCGGCGGCGTGCATAATCGTTTTCGGGTTGATTTTCCCGCTGTACAGGGTGTACGGCATTGTTCTTGTTGCCGTTATTGCGGCGGCGGCATACTTTTTTTCAAAGAAATATTTCTTTAAGGATAAGATTATTCAAGAGGAATCCGAACCTGTCTTCCGCACGGGTATCGCGGAGCTTGACGAATCCCTCGAACAGGCGAATGTGCTTATCGAGCAGCTGCGCCGGGCAAATATCAGCATCAAAAACCCCGCCGTCAGTGCGCATATCGACAGAATGACCCGCTCCGGCGACGCAATTCTTGCCGAGCTTAACGCGCATCCCGAAAAGGCAAGGAAGCTGCGCCGATTCCTGACATATTATCTGCCGACTTCCGTAAAATTCATGCAGACCTATGCCGAGCATGAAGCCGCACCCACGGGCGGCGAAAACTCCGCCGAGATCATGCGCGGCATTGAAAACAATTCCGAAACGATCGCCAAGGCGTTCGAAACAAGTCTCGACTCACTTTATGCCGGAGAAGCGTTGGACATTTCGTCCGATATCGACGTTCTTAACGGAATGGTGAACGCAAAAACGAGCATGTTCGAATGATGTTCGGCCGCGAGGCTGCATCCGTAAACGAACAGTAAAAAAATCGACTTAAAAATCAAAGCGCATTCAGCGGAAAGGAAAACAAATGGAAACCAACGACAAAACAACAGCAATGCCCACTCTGACTCTCGACCCGTTCGGCGCACAGGCTGCGGCGGAACAACAGACCGCAGCTGCGGAACCCGTCAAAACCTGTGATGAACTCATGCAGGAGAACTCCAATCTCTCCGCCGACGAGCTTGCCGCCGTTGATGCCTTTGCGAAGCAGATCGACATCACCAATTCGGCGCAAATTATGTGTTACGGCGCGGACGGACAGAAAAAAATGGCTGATTTTTCCGAAGGTGCGCTTGAAAACGTCCGCACAAAGGATCTCGGGCAGACAGGGGACATGATAACGGACCTTATCGGCGAGCTGCGCGGGTTCGATGCAGCTGCGGACGAAAAGGGCTTCTTGGGATTTTTCCGTAAAAAATCCGCCAAAGTTTCCGCACTTAAAGCAAAATACGACAAGGCCGAAGTCAATGTTGAACGCATTGCCGGCGAGCTTGAAAAGCACCAGATAACCCTGCTTAAGGATGTTTCAATGCTGGATAAGATGTACGAAGAAAACCTGCTTTATTTTAAGCAGCTGACAATGTACATACTTGCAGGCAAAAAAAAGCTTGAAACCGAGCGCGCAACCACCCTCCCCGCACTTGTGCGGAAAGCGGAGCAGAGCGGTTTGCCCGAGGATGCTCAAAAGGCACGCGATTTTGCCGATATGTGCACAAGGTTCGAAAAGAAGATTTATGACCTTGAACTCACCCGAAACATCTCCATTCAGATGGCACCGCAGATTCGCCTGATTCAAAACAACGACACGATGATGGTCGAAAAAATACAAACCACCATTGTGAACACAATTCCCCTTTGGAAGAGCCAGATGGTCATTGCACTCGGGCTTGAGCATTCGCGTCAGGCTGTTGAAGCGCAGCGTGCTGTCACGAATATGACGAATGAGCTTCTGAAAAAGAATGCGGAACTGCTGCATTCCTCCACCGTTGCTGTTGCCGAAGAGAGCGAACGCGGCATTGTGGATATTGAAACGCTCACCGAAACCAACGAAAAGCTTATTGCAACCATGGATGACGTGCTCCGTATTCAGCGCGAAGGTCACGAAAAGCGGGTTGCGGCGGAAGCTCAAATGGCAAAAATCGAATCCGAGCTGCGCAAAAAGCTCGTTGATGTCACCGGCCTCGGCGGCAGTGCCGCAAAATAAGCCTGCATTTCAATCAATCGTTTTAAACTGTTTTATTACTGCGGAGTCGAACTCCGGGAAGGCGGAAAGATGAAATCTCTTTTCAAAAAGTTCTCAACGGCTGTCATCGTTCTTGCAGCGGTCGCCCTGCTTTCGGTGCCGCTTCTCGGCGGCGCAAGGCTTGCGGCGGATTGCGGACGAATCGAAAAAAAGTTCAATCATTTTGCGGCCGAAACCGATAAACACGGCAATAATTTCGAGTCCGACATGGTTGTTTTTGCAGCAAATGCCGAGAGCCTTTGCGATGAGGCAGCGCGCATCACGGGGGAGGATTCTCCCGCCGTGCGCAGCCTTCAAAACGATCTTGCCGAATACGAAAAGTGCGGTTCCGCATTTGAAAAATTTGATTGCTTCAAACGTTTGCTTGCGGATGCAAAGCGCGTTTATGCCTCCGTTCCGGAGGGAAGCGTTACCGACAGCCTTATGACGGCAATGGACGGCATCGAATCGGCCGATTCGCGAATTTCACGCACCTATGGCGCAAAATACTCCGAATGCATGAAATCGCGTTCCGATCTGCTTTCCGGCGGACTGTCCTCCGCAATTGCAAAAATCTACGGAATCGGAGGGAAATAACACCGACAAATGAAATCTTCAAAGCTTAAATTGGCATCGATAATCCTTGCCGTTGTGCTGTGCCTGCTTGTGCTTTCCGCTCCTGCCGGCGCCGTCGTTCAGCCGAACAGCGACTTCTATGTTTTGGATAACGAAAACGTGCTTTCGGCAGAAACAGAAAGATACATCATTGACCGCAATCTGAACCTTGTTTCCAACTGCAAAGGTGCACAGGTTTGTGTTGTTGTGACGGACAGCACGAACGGGCAGGATATCGAGGAATATGCAACGGAGCTCTTCAACGCTTGGGGCATCGGCAGCAAGACCGAGGACAACGGCGTGCTGATTCTGTTCCTGACGGATGACGACAACTATTGGATAATGCCCGGCATCGGGCTTGAAAGAGTCCTTACCGAGCGCGTTCTCCGTCAAATCATAGATGATGACTGCGAACCCTCATTTGCAAGAAAGGATTATGACAGCGCGGCAAAAGCAACGTTCATCGCGATTAATCGGGTTGTCTGCAATTACTACAGTCAAGATCCGAACGGTTCGGGTGATTCGGATAATTTTCCGAACAACAACGGCAATAATTATTATCCGGATGACCACCCCGGTTATAACTCCGGCAGTTCCTGTCTTTCCTGCGGTTCCTGCCTCGCACTCAGCTGTGCGGCATGCGGGAGCTGCGGCTCGTGTTCGGGAGGAAGTTTTATGGGCATTATTATTGTAATTATCATCGTGTTTGTTTTCTTTAAAATCATCGCTTCCATCGGCAGAGGCGGGCGGCGTCCCCCCCGTCCCCCTCGCGGCGGAGGCTTCGGCGGCGGCTTCGGTCCCCGTCCTCCCCGCGGCGGTGGTTTCGGCGGCGGCGGTTTCGGCGGTGGCTTCGGCGGCGGTGGCCGCGGAGGTTTCGGCGGCGGCGGACGCAGCGGCGGCTTCGGCGGGGGTCGCGGCGGCGGCTTCGGCGGCGGCGGAGGCGGTTCGCGCGGCGGCGGTGCAGGAAGGCGATAAGCTGCGCGCGTAGCAAAAGACACACCTTTATCGTTGTTCCCGAAAGTCTTTCTTATACTAATATGTTGCGGCTTTCGGGAGCAACGCTCTATTAATTCGGAGGAAAAATGAACGAAAGCGAACGCCGTGCGGCGGCGAAACAATTTGTTGCAGACTGGGCAAACCGCGGAGACGAGCGGCAGGATGCGCAGTCATTTTGGCGAACCTTGCTTCAAAAGGTTTTCGGCGTTGACGAGCCTGAAAAATATATAAGCTTTGAGCGGCGGGTTGAAGTCGATGACATAAAAACAGGCAAACGAACAACAAAATTTATTGACGGTTACATTCCGTCAACAAAAGTTTTGATTGAACAGAAAAAGCGCGACATTAATCTCCGTGCCGGGCAGAAGCAGTCCGACGGCGCAATGCTCAGCCCCTATCAGCAGGCAAGGCGATACGGCGGATATTTGCCGCAGCCGGAGCAGCCACGTTGGATAATTGTATGCAATTTTCAGCAATTCAACATTCACGACATGACGCGCCCGAATGACGAACCCGAAACCGTTCTTTTGTGCGATCTTGAAAAGGAATTCCACCGTCTCGATTTTTTGGTTGACACAACAAGTGAACATATCAAAAAGGAAATGGAAATCTCCCTGAAAGCAGGCGACATCGTTCAATCCCTCTACAATGCACTGTTGAAGCAATACAAAGATCCGGATGACCCCGAAACTCTGCGCAGTCTGAACGCGCTCTGCGTTCGCATTGTTTTCTGTCTTTATGCGGAGGATGCGGATGTTTTCGGACGGCCTATGATGTTCCACGACTATTTGAAAGCACATGAGCGGGATGCGCGGCGCGCGCTTATCGACCTTTTCCGTGTGCTTGACCAAAAAACGGAAGATCGTGATCCTTATATCGATGATGATCTTGCGGCATTCCCGTATGTCAACGGCGGGCTTTTTTCCGACGAAAACATAGTTATCCCCCGACTGAGCGACGAGATCGTTTCACTGATTTTGAACCGCGCAAGTGCGGGCTTCGACTGGTCCGCAATCAGTCCGACAATTTTCGGTGCAGTGTTTGAAAGCACACTGAATCCCGAAACGCGCCGCACCGGCGGTATGCACTATACAAGCATCGAAAACATTCACAAAGTGATTGACCCGCTGTTCCTGAGCGATCTTCGGGCAGAGCTTGATGAAATCAAGTTGCGTGCCGATGCCAAAACACGAAAGAAAAAACTGGCGGCTTTTCAGCAAAAACTTGCCGGACTTGCGTTCCTTGAAATTAAGACTCGTTATTTGATACAAAGAAATGCGGCATAGACACAGGGGTGTCGGAGTGTCGTTTAGGGTGTCGGTTTTAGGACCGGCTCTTTTTTATGTCTTTAGATAGGCCTGTTCAAAAAATATTTACACTTTTTCTGCAAAATCCTCTTGACCTGCACGCAGCGTGCAGGGTTATAATGTAGATACCGAAGGAGGTGAACACCATGAAAAAGCTCAGCGAAGTCTGTAAAATTGTTGGCGTGACGAGAAGGACTCTGCAGGAGTACGATAAAATTGGCCTACTGAAACCGACCAGCAAAACGGAATCAGGCTACTGGCTTTACGATGACACGGCCATACAAACGCTGATTTTGATTCAGATTTTTGTAGAGGGCGGATATGAAAGGAAGGCCATAAAGTCTTTGTTAGAATCCCATACGCTGGACATGATTGAGGAGTTTGATCATCTGATTGGGACGCTGGAAGAAAAACGAAAAAGAATAGATGGCATGATAAACACAATCAGAACGCTAAAGATAACAGCAAAACTTCCAGAAAGCACGCTCCGTGCGATGGGAAATTTAGACGTGACCCGCATCTACAAGGACAAGAGCTTCTCTTCCTACTTGGAGGATTCCATTGTTCACTCCGCAGAATATAGTGAGGCGGATAATGAAGAGGCCGAGCTTTATATGCCGTTCTGGTACAATTTGATAGCTATCGGATGTTTCTTAGGAACACCGGTGGACACAAAAAAAGTACAAATCACAGTCGAGCAAGCCTACAAAAGCATGATGGAAATGGTAATGGCCGATGAGGAAGACTCCGACGAAGAACTGACAGATGAAGAACTGGCCGAAGCATTTTTGGAGGGCATACAGGATATGGTAAGCGATCCGGAACTCCAACAGATGGTTGACCTTCAGTGCGGCGATGGAGCCACGGAGTATATTGTTCGTGCTGTACAGCTATTTAGCAGTAAAAAGATAACAGACTCAAAGGCACGTCAGAAGGGAGATGAATAATCTATGCAAGTATCTGCGAGGATTTTAGGTCAAGATTATGGTTTGACCGCAGAAGAAATGAATCGTGTTCTGGTGAAATTGGGATTCCTGAAAGGGTCTCCCGGAGACTACAGTTTAACCGAGAAGGCCATGCAATATGCTGTAGAGAAGGATTTTCACAGAGGGACAGGCGGGTATTCTTGTTATAACCGCTATTGGACCACGAGAACATTTGACGATTCAATCAAGGAAGTGTTGGACGTATCTGCCGAACTGATCAGTGAAGTGCGTGACGAGATTGCAACGGCCCGTGCTGCAAGATACGCAGCGCAGGCAGCAGCGAGAGCGCAGGCCGATGCAGAATTTTTAGCAAAACAAGCGGCTGAAAAGGCTGCACGTGAAGCAGCAGAGATAGCTGCTATGGAAACAGAGGAACTTATCGCCAAATGGAAAAAAGCTGGCAAGATAGGCCTTATTGTTGGCGGGGTGCTGATTGTAGGATATGGTGTGTACAAGGTTACACCTCATATAAAAAAGTGGTGGCAAGAACACCACCAGACGGAACAAGAAGAAACTGATGCAGTGTAAAAAAAGGAGGAAAAAACTATGCAGATGTGTCCATTTTGCGACAAGGTTTATGATGAGTCTGAATACAGCAGATGTCCGTACTGTTCTGGTGAATTAGAAGAAGATACGAGCGAAAGACCGTATAAGGATTGCCCTAACTGCGGTGGTATCATGTATTGGGATTGCGAATGGGAATGCACCAACTGTGGTGAAACCATCGATTCGGACGAAGACGATAATGATGGCATTATCGAAGGTTAAACCTTGAACAACAGCAAAAAGCGCCTCGCCGCCGGAGTCGAATCCAGTGGTGAGGCGTTTCTGCGTCTATATGGTTATGCTTGTACTTCCTGTCCGTGCTTGAAGGTAAAGCGGATATCGTCGGTGCTGTATACAGTGGCGTATTCCACCAGCGAGTGCCAGTTTTCCAGTTTGAACTCGGTAAGCGTATCCGGCAGGGTCTCGAAGCTCTCGACGAAGGCTTCAATGTCGGCTCTCTGGGTCTGCATCCGATCCAGTTCCGCCATGACGGTCTCAAGGCGCTGCTTGGCGGTTTCAAAGCGCTGGGTCAGGTTGTCGTAGCGTTTCTGGTATTCCGTCTGGTCAAGGGCGACGTGGGCATTTTCGTAAATGGTCTGCTGCACCATATCGGAAATAAGCTGTGTTTCTTCCAGCAGCGTGGCCTGTTCCGCTTCCAGCTCGGTGGTGTTAAAGAGTAGGTCCATCATCTCACGGCAGTTAGCGATGACCTCGGCCTTGTCCACCAGCAGCTTGTTTGCCGCCGATAGGAACAGACGCTGAATGTCCTCGTCGCTAAGGTGCGGAGTGTCGCAGCGCTCGTCACCATCGAATTTGTGATTGCACTGCCAGATGGTTTTGCGGTACTGGCTGTTGGAATGCCAGACCTTTGAGCCGTACCAGCTTCCGCAATGTCCGCAGCGGATTTTGGAAGAAAAGGCGTATACGCTGCTGTGATACTTTTTGCCACGGCCACGCTTGGTCATTTCACGCTGGACCATTGCAAAAATCTCCGGTGAATGCGCAGTTATTTGGGGGAGAAAGCAATGATAGCAGAGAATAATTTTAACAGGGCGCTCCGTGAAGCCGTTTCAAGCGAGCTTTCTGATGCCATCTTACACGAGGCAAAGAATCCGCATACATTTTCGGATGACTTTCTCCGCAAGATGGATAAGCTCACAAAGGCAGAGCAAAGCAGATTTTGGAGAATGACAAGCACGGTGCCGAAAAGAATAGCTGTAATCATGCGGACAACGTTTTCATTGAAAGCAGACGTCTGCCTTTGTGCAAGGTGCCTGAAATCGGTATCGGAAATCAACCTATTGATGATGGAAACTATCTGTTTACAGACATAACTAAAACAGAGTTTTTGGCAAAAGAACCATTATCCGAGAAATATTTTCACCCTTGGTACGGTGCGCAGGAATTTATTAACCGTAAACCACGATGGTGCCTATGGTTGGGTGTGTGTCCGCCGAACGAGTTGAAAAAATTGCCGCATTGTATGAAACGTGTCGAAGCTGTCCGTGCATTCCGTCTTTCCAGCAAGCGCATTTCGACAAACAAATTGGCAAATACACCGACGAGATTTCAAACAGAAAATATGCCAAACAGCGATTATATTGTTGTTCCCCGTGTTTCGTCTGAACGGCGCAAATACATACCAATGGGTTTCCTCGACTCGGCGACAATTGTTTCCGATTCTGTTCACATTATCCCCAATGCAACGCTCTATGAGTTCGGTGTTCTAACATCCAACGTTCATATGGCATGGATGCGTGCCGTCTGCGGAAGGTTAAAGAGCGATTACCGCTATTCAAAGGACATTGTCTACAACAATTTCCCTTGGCCAACCCCGACGGAGGAACAGAAGGCAAAAATCGAGCGCACGGCGCAGGCGATTTTGGATGCCCGCGCGCTTTACCCCGATTGCAGCCTTGCGGATCTTTATGATGAAACCGTTATGCCGCCGGAGCTTCGCACTGCGCACCAAAACAACGACCGCGCCGTTATGCAGGCGTACGGGTTCGATGTTAAATCCATGACCGAAAGCAGCTGCGTGACCGCGCTGATGAAGCTTTACGTTCGGCTTGTTGAACAAAAAGGCTGATTAAGACTTGAATAACCAAGCAGCCCGAAGGACATTTCATCCTTCGGGCTGTTTGCCGTTAAATCGGTTCGGCACTTTCAATCAAGGGCTGCTCGGCTTTGATTTTGAGACGTTTTTCGGCTTATGCTCAATCCGCGAACCCTTCTTCAAGCCCGTCAAACACAACGCGCAGCTCCGCATCGGTATCTTCAGGCGGAGCTTGTTTGCCTGCATAATCAAGAATGGTTTTGATTGCACTGAGCCTGTCGGAGGGCTTCAGCTCCTCGCTTGTGACCATATCAACAAGCGCTTTCAGCGCAAGCCTGCTCAGGCGCGGTGCGGAGTATTTGCCTGCCGCAGCGCGTGCGGCAGTTTTGCCCGTTTCAACGGCAGTGCCGCCGGCGTTCGCAATTTTTGTTTCGGCATTGGTTTTTGCCATTATAATTCCTTTCGCCTGCTCCCGCGACAATAATATTATACACTGTTTTCATTCGGAAATAAAGCATAACAAAAAGCGAATTGCGATTTTCATATCATTTTTCAACCAAAAAATCAAGAGGTCTGCTGTACGGCTTTATGTATAGCATTCGGTCTTTTTGCAATTGCCGATTGCAAGAGCAGAGTGTTATAATATTATTAGGGCAGTAAATGCGGCCTTCCGCCGTGCGGATGCGCTGATTTTGCCTTTGCCCGGGGAACTTTGATTTTAAACCGTTCAGGGTTCCCAAAATATGAAAAAGCCAACGCAAAGCCCGTGGAATCTGAAGCAGAGCAGTTCCAAGCAGACAGAGTTTCTGCCGAGCAAGCCGTTCGAATGAATCGGAACTCCGTTCACTCGTGCGGCTCTGCGGCGTCGGGCATGCCGAATTTCACCCGCAAAACCTCCCTGCCCCGAAGGTGAGGACGCATACCCCGAAAATGCGGCGGAACGGCGGCGCGGCTTTGCCGGTTCTCTGCAAAAATTCATAACCGAAAGGATGCACCGAATGCATGAAACTTATCCTTCACGGCACGCCGAATTCTCGGCAGCGTGAATTTTTTCTTTCCCGCGCAAGGCACACGGCCTACGGCGGAGCGCGCGGCGGCGGCAAAAGCTGGGCCATGCGCCGCAAATTTGTGCTTCTTGCGCTGCGATATCCCGAACTGAACCTTTTGCTTTTGCGGCGAACGCTGCCGGAGCTGCGCGAGAACCACATCATTCCTCTGCAAAGGGAGCTTTACGGCATTGCGCCCTATAATTCAACCGAGCGCGTGTTCAGGTTCCCCAACGGGTCGCGAATCAAACTCGGTTATTGCGACACGGCGCAGGATGTTTACCAATATCAGGGGCAGGAATATGCAATCATCGGCATGGAAGAAGCAACGCACTTTACGGAAGAACAAATGCGGTTTTTGACGACCTGCAACCGCACAACACGAACGGATATTTCGCCGCGCATGTATTACACATGCAACCCCGGCAACGTCGGCCATGCATGGGTGAAGCGGTTGTTTATCGACAGACAGTATCAGCAGGGTGAAAATGCAGAGGATTACAATTTCATTCCCGCAAAAATCTATGACAACAGGATCCTTATGAATGCCGATCCGAATTATGTGAAGCAGCTCCTCGCCCTGCCGGAAGATTTGCGGAGGGCGCACCTTGACGGCGACTGGGATGTTCACGCAGGGCAGTACTTCCGCGAGTTTTCGCGTGAAAAGCACGTTGTTGCCCCGTTTGAAATTCCGCATTGGTGGCGCCGATTCCGTTCGATGGACTGGGGGTATAACGACCCCTGCTGCGTGCTTTGGCACGCGGCGGACGGCGAAGGCAGGGTTTTCACCTATCGTGAACTGTATGTTCGGCAAACACTTGCGGGCGATGTTGCACGGCGCGCCGTTGAACTTAGCCGCGGAGAAAACATTGCCTACACCGTTGCATCACCCGATATGTGGCAAAAGCGCGGCGCGGTGCTTTCCGCAAACGGCGGGTTTGAAGGCGAAACGCTTGCAGAACTTTTTGCGGCCGCCGGAATGCCGCTCACGCCTGCGGACAATTCAAGGATCGCGGGCTGGAACTGCCTCCGCGAATACCTTGCGCCGCGGTTCGAAACGGAAAAAAACGGCAAACAACCCATGTGGCAATGCTTCGGCACCTGCGAAAACTTAATTCGTCAGCTTCCCCTTTTGCAATACGACAAATGTAATTGCGAAGATGCGGCCGACGGCAACGACCACGCGCCGGAAGCTTTGCGCTACGGCCTTATGAGCCGCCCGCGCCGAAGTCAGCAGCCGATCGTTAAAAAGGCACGCGCATATGACCCTCTTTCCGTGCCGGAACGAGCTTCGGGCTGGCTGTAAATTCATCTCTCGATACAGAAAAACAGGAAAGGATACTTAAAATGAACAATATCATACTTCCTCCGCCGGCAGCGGCGAAGCCCGCCGAAGCGGAAGAAACGGAAAAGCTTTATACGCTTTTCAGAGAATATTACGATGCATACGCAGCGGAACGCGCACGGCTTGACCGATGCGAAAGAATGTACCGCGGCGACCATTGGGGCGATATTCCCCAAAAGGATGCCGGCGAGCCGCGTCCCGTGACGCCGATAATCCAAAGCACCGTTGAAAACGTTCGGGCGGATCTAATCGATTATCTGCCGGAGGCGATAATCAGCGCGGACAGCAGGGAATATGACGAGCTTGCAGAGCTTATGACCCGAATAATACGCGAAAATCACCTCAGATGCGCCTATGACGATGAATATGCAAAGTTGACGCACGACCTTCTTGTCGGCGGGTACAGCGTGCAGCAAGTCGGCTTTGATCCGGATGCGAACGGCGGAATCGGCGGAGCGTACATAAAGCACGTTGACAATCGCACCGTTATGTTCGACCCACTGTGCAGTGACCTTCAGGACAGCCGCGCCGTGTTCAAATTCACGCATCACACGCGCGACTGGTTCATGCAGCATTATCCGAAACAGGCGGCGGAACTTCGGGAGGACGGGTTCATGCTTGACACCGCAACGGACGAAATCATTTCCCCCGCGTTTTCAAAAAGCATACTTTTAATCGAATGCTGGCTGCGTGAATACGATTCCAAAGCGGGGAAACACCGTGTTCATATGGTCAAGCTTGCGGGCGGAATGAAGCTTGAGGACAGCCGCCGAGTAAAAAAAGAGGGCTATTTCGCACACGGCGAATATCCGTTTGTTGTCACAACGCTTTTTGAACGCAAAGGAAGCTGCCTCGGTTACGGTTTTGTTGACATGTTCTGCACGGCACAGATTTATTCCGATAAGCTCGATCAAATCGTGATGAAAAACGCCCTGCTTGCAAGTCACAACAAGCTTTTGATAACGGGCGCAAGCGGGTTTGATCCCGCCGACCTGCGCGACTGGTCCAAAGAGGTCCACACAGGAGATAACCTGAACGGCATAACATGGTTCAGCACGGCTCCGCTTCCTTCTTATATGTTGCAATACATTTCGGAAATGCGCAATTCCATCAAGGAAGAATCCGGTGCAAACGAATTTGCGCGCGGCATGACCCACGCAGGCGTCACAAGCGGCACTGCGATAGCTGCCCTTCAGGAAGCAAGCAGCAAGCGTTCCCGTATGGCAGCGCGCAGCATACACGCTGCATTCCGCAAGGCCGTGAGTCAGGAGCTTGAAGTAGAACGTGAGTTTGCGCTTTCGAAACGCTGTTTCCGTGAGCTTTCATCGATTACGGGCGATATGGGCATTGACCTTGGAAGAATAAAAGCCATTGACGATGCCGTGAAAAGCATGAAGAACCTGCCCGCCGAGTTCCGCGTCACCGTTAAAGTCGTTAAAGAAAACGCATTTTCGGTAATCAATAACAATGATACCGTCTTCCGCCTTGTTGAAGCGGGCATGATAACACCCGAAGTCGGTCTTCAGCTTTTGATTTTCGACGGCAAAGATCAGGCGATTGAGCTTATGAAGCTTGCACCCGCGAGCCGCACCTGATTAAGCCGGGCAAATTTTCAATATCGGTGCAGCCATTTCCCGGGAAATAACGCCGTTTCAAAAGCAGCCCGGTTATCCATCAACGCAGTAAATTTATCGGCAATAATATATAATCCGTTTTATGAATTATTGACCCCGAACTGCAAATAATGTTATATGGGACTCCTCCTTATTGATAGCGCACCCTCGTCGGTCTTCGGATCGACAGGGTGCGCAAAACATTTAAAGCTCAGCCGAAAGCCGAAGAGCATGTTCGGATGCCGCCCGTCCCGTTATTCTTTTTCACCAATGTCAAATCTTTGCCGCGATTCGTGTTCCATTTTTTGCATAGATGTGATATAATAAAACGAACAGCCGAACCGACACCCCGTGCGGAGAGTGCTTGCAGGCGCTTGCGGCGATTCCTGCGGGCAGTCTGCGGACGCCGTGCAGCGGCCAAACGATCGGAGAACATGCAAATGCTGACGGAATTCAATCTCGGCGACAAAGTTCAAATGCGAAAGAACCATGCCTGCGGAGCGAATGAGTGGGAAATTACGCGCTGCGGAGCGGATATTAAACTGCGCTGCACGCATTGCGGAAGGGTTATCATGCTTGACCGCATGGATTTCATGCGCAGTGCCAAACGCATCACCGCCCGAGCGGCTTCTTCCGATGCGGACGGCGCCGGAACAGCAGTCAGCCTCCCCGATTGAAGTAAGGACAAACACCGCAGCCCGATCATCGGAACTTGAATAAATAAATTTCAAATTGAACAGGATTGGTAATATATATGGAAAAGCTCATTGAACAGGAACAGGAAAAACCGACTAAAACACGCGCCGACAAGCGCACGCGCAGAAAAAACAGCTTTTTTTCCGATGCAGTTGATAAACTGCACAAAAAAGACAGCAGCTACCGCAACATTTCCTACTTTCGCTTTTTGCTGACGCTGCTAAGTGTTATTATCGGCGCACTTGCGCTGCGCAGCTTTATCGTTGAGCCCACCATTGTTGACGGCGAATCCATGCAGACAACGCTCATGGACGGCGAACGCGTGCTTGTTGAAAAGGTCAGCTACTGGTTCAATGAACCTCAGCGCGGGGATATTGTCATTGTTCGCTTTCCGAACCGAAACGAATGCTTCGTTAAGCGCATCATTGCCTTCGGCGGCGAAACAATTGAAATACGCGACGGCTTTGTTTACATCGACGGCAAAATGCTTGACGAAACCGAATATGCCGGCGAGTGGTACGGCAAAATCCGTCCGAGTATGCGCGTTCGTTCCGTCGGCAGCATTAACGGCGTATACACCGTGCCCGAGGGCTGTGTTTTTGTGATGGGCGACAACCGCAATAATTCACATGACAGCCGTGCGGAAGATGTAAACGCAATCCCCATTGAAAATGTTCTCGGCAAGGCGCGCTGCCGAATTTGGCCCCTTGACCGCGGCGGGAGTATATACTGATGCCTGCCCGGCGTTTTAACAAATCGACTGCGGTTAAATATCGTTTGTTGGATATCTGTGCTGCCGTCTGCGGTTGTGCCCTTGCGGCAGCACTTGTTTTTTATGTTATCTTCAGCCCGTTTTTCATTACCGAAAGCGGGCTTTGTGATTTCGCCGCCGGAGATTGCGTGCTTGCGGACAGAGTCGGCAAGTATGTCTTCGGATTTTCCCGCGGCGATTCGGTGATTTACAGAACAGGGAACAAACTCAGCCACACCCGCGAAATCGGAAGAATCGTTGCTTTTGCGGGTGAAAGGTTTACTGTTCGCGGCGGGTTGATCTATATTGATAACAAACTGTTGGATGAATCGGACTATGCCGTGCCGTTTGATTCCGAAATCGACCTGTCGGAATTGATTCCGACCGACTGCTTTCTCGTGCTGCCCGACGATCGTTCCGAGTTGGCACCGCAGCAGGTGCAGGCATTCATCATTCCCCGCAGCCGCATAATCGGCGAAATTCGGCTGCGGCTCTTTCCTTTGAACGAAATTGCCGTTTTCTCCTGAACCATTGTTTCGGTTGTTTGCATGGAATTAAAGGGCACTTAGCATGATTCATTGTCTTACTTGCGGTGACTCAACCGCAAGTTTAGTCTTTTCGCAACCATAGGTTGAGAGAAATGCCGAATTTCAACCGTTCATCGCTTCCGTCTTCCGTGAACACGGTGCTATAATCTCACCATGATAAGGATTGCGGACACCGCTGCCCGGCAGCAGCATCCTTCATCAAAAACAACACTCGGAGGAAAAACAAATGAACACAATCGGATCAAGAATCGCAGAAAACAGGCGCAGGATCGGCATGACACAAGAGGAGCTTGCTGCAAAGCTCGCCGTTTCGGCTCAGGCTGTTTCCAAGTGGGAAAACGACATTACCTGTCCGGATGTTATGACTCTGCCCAAACTTGCAGAGCTTCTCGGAATTACGGTTGACGAATTGCTGAGCGGAAAAAAGCAGCCTCAGACGCTTGTTCTTGCAGATGAAGAACGCAAAAGCGTTGACGATATGATGCTCAAAATCATTGTCAACAGCCATGAAGGCGACAAAGTCAAGGTCAATCTGCCGATTCCCCTTGTTAAGGCCGGACTGCGCATCGGCATGGGAATGCCTCAGGTCAAGGGCAATGCTGCGCTTGAAAGCATCGATTTCGGAGAGCTTATCGCGCTTATCGACAGCGGCGTTATCGGAAAGCTTGTTGAAGTCGAATCCGCAGACGGGGATATCGTTGAAATAACCGTTGAATAATCGGTGTTCGGAGCATGACCTATGAAAATCTATGTTAAGGACGGAAATACGGGACATAAAATCCGCCTTGCGCTTCCGTCACGCCTTATCTTCGGAAAGTTCGGACAGGCAATTGTTAAGCGCGCAATTAAAAGTGAGCTGAAACACAATTCCTCCGATGAAGAATGCGTTGCAGATACAAATATTGACGCAGACGGTCTCGGCATGGCCGAGTTGGACGATACAACGTCATTCGATACGTTTGACGAAGAAGAACAGCTTGAACAGGCCGTCGAAAATGCCGATGCACTTCCGGACAACGAAAAACCCGATGCACCTGCAAGCTCAAATAAAATGCACGAGTTGAACGGCGCTCAAGTATCCGAGCTTATGAAGATTATACTCGAAATGCGTAAAAAGCATCCGGGTTGGATCGCGGTCGAGGTTCAGTCTGCCGATGGCAGCGAGGTTTTGATAAAGTTCTGATGCTTCCGCACGGTTGGCTGTACAAGTTTAGTTTTTAATGCCTGCATCCCCCGCTGCGCCTTTCTCTTAATGCTCAGCCCCGAGAAAGCACATGCCGAATGCAGGCGCTGAGGTGATTACGGTGAACGAATGTTTAAATACAGCTGACTGCCGCGTTTTCAAAACTGCTTCAGGCATCCCCGCGGCACTTTACGGTGCGGAAAGTGAGAAGATTTTTTTGTGTGTACACGGACAATTCGGAAACAAGTTTGAAGCAGAGAGTTTTGCACGCATCGCCGTTCCGCTTGGTTGGCAGGTACTTGCCGTCGATCTTCCGGAGCACGGTGAGCGCACAGGCAACTCCTCTGCCCGCTTTGACCCATGGCATTCCGTGCCGGAGCTGCATGGAATTATTTCTTCATTGAGAAGCAAAAACAAACGTGTCGCCCTCCGCGCGGTAAGCATCGGCACATGGTTTTCTCTGCTTGCTGCCCGCGGAATATCCCTCGAATGCTGTTTGCTTGTTTCCCCGCTTTTAAATATGGAGCGCATGATAGCAGACATGATGCGCAGTGCGAACATATCCGAGGACACTCTGAAAGATGTCGGAGAAATCGTTGTTTCGAACGGAACCATGCTGTCGTATGATTATCTGTTGTATGCAAGGAACAACCCCCCGACGCTTTCCTGCCGCAATGCAAAAGTGCTCTGCGGCGAGAATGATACCGTTGTTCCTTTCGACACTGTTGAAGCTTTCTGCAAAGCTAATCATTGCGGACTCACGGTCATGCCTGGCGGTGAACACTGGTTCCATACTGCGGAGCAGTGCAAATTCCTGTCCGAATGGGAAAGCGCGGCACTCGCCGAATTCGGAATTTAAACACACACTTAGTAAAATGAATTTTGGTGGCAGTTATGGAACTTCAAACAAAGCGGCTCATTCTCCGCGAATACACTCATGCGGATTTTGATGCACTGTACGAAATTCTTTCGGATGCCGAAACGATGAAACACTATGAAGAGCCTTATGACAGCGACGGCGTTCGCCTTTGGATTGAGTGGAACCTTGAAAGCTATAAAGATTTCGGGTTCGGCCTGTGGGCGGTTCTGCTCAAAGTACAAAACGACGAAAACGATACTTTTATCGGCGATTGCGGAATAACAATGCAGCGCATCGGCAGGTGGATTCGCCCGGAAATCGGCTGTCATATCAACAAAAAATATCACCGAATGGGCCTTGCTTCCGAAGCGGCACGCTGCTGCCGCGATTATATTTTCGAAAACACGCCGTTCAACACTGTCTATTCCTACATGACGGCCGATAATGCGGCATCCTCCGGCGTCGCTGTCAAAAACGGAATGAAGCTCGTTGACGAATACACGGACACAGACGGAAAAAGGCTGAAGGCCTATGCCATAACGCGCGAGGAATGGAACGCACTGCGTACATAAAAATGCACAATTCGTGCATTTCGATTGATTATATATGTTTTCTGTTCCAGATATATGTTATAATGACTTGAAAATGAAGTTGAGGTGAGTCATGAAGCATATAGTAATCGATTTTGAAATGCAGCACGGTGAAATGCAGCTGCTGCAAAGTGCGCCGAATGTTTACCAAACAGAGATAATCGAAATCGGCGCGGTTATGCTGAACGACGAATTCGAATTCGTCAGTGAATTCAAGAGTTATGTTCATCCTTCCTACGGAAAACTCTCCGATAATATCGCAATACTTACCGGAATAAAAGACAGCGATATTCGCGATGCACCGCTTATCAGCGAAGCGGTAAGCAGCCTGTTTGCATGGATAGGCGACGGTGAGTTCACTGTTTATGCATGGAGCACGGCTGATTACACCCAACTCAGCAGGGAACTTGCCGGAAAAGAATTGATGCATATCATTCCGCAGGATCTGCATGCGCATTGGGTTGATTTTCAGGCACAATATGCTCGCCTTGCAGGATACGGAAGAAACGATCGGCCTTCGTTGGTGCGTGCACTGCGGGATATAGGCGAAGTCTATATCGGCAGATCTCACGATGCGCTGACAGACGCTCAAAATACGGCGACGCTGCTTAAGATTTCGCAGGATTCCGCTGAACTTCGCAAGGTTCGCGAGCGCATTTCGCTTGTTTCCGCAACACCTGAGGAGACGTTAAGTCAACCGTATACGCTTGCGGACAAATTCGGATCGGGTCTGCTTGATTTTATGAGCAGCCTTGATGATTCGGACTGCGCGCCCGATGCAGATAAAAACGATTTCAATTCGGAAAGTTAGTATTTACCTGTTATTTAAACATTCAAACACAAAGCGGTACGGCAGATGAGCTGTATCGCTTTTTTTATTTAAAATGCATCCCAACCGCATGAAAACTTCGCTTGAAAGTATTCAGAATTCAATTAAAAAACAGGAACAAAAAAAGAAACAGTCTTTCGACTGTTTCTTTGGAATCCGGCAGCTGCCTATCCTCCCATGCCGTCGCCAGCACAGTACTGTCGGTGTATGAGGGCTTAACTTCTGTGTTCGGAATGAGAACAGGTGGAACCCCTCAGCTTAACCACCGGAAAGGTGATTGGTTTTCATAAAACCTTGATAACTGCATAAGTTCGGTAAATTCACTTTGATCAAGCCCTCGGCCTATTAGTATCGCTCAGCTGCGTACATTACTGCACTTCCACCTGCGACCTATCAACCATGTGGTCTACATGGGGCCTTACTCCTTGCGGATGGGAGATCTTATCTTGAAGTCGGCTTCACGCTTAGATGCCTTCAGCGTTTATCCGATCCGCACTTGGCTACCCAGCTGTGCCACTGGCGTGACAACTGATACACCCTTGGTGCGTCCATCCCGGTCCTCTCGTACTGAGGACAGCTCTTCTCAAATCTCCTGCGCCCACGATGGATAGGGACCGAACTGTCTCACGACGTTCTGAACCCAGCTCGCGTGCCGCTTTAATTGGCGAACAGCCAAACCCTTGGGACCTAATCCAGCCCCAGGATGCGACGAGCCGACATCGAGGTGCCAAACCTCCCCGTCGATGTGGACTCTTGGGGGAGATAAGCCTGTTATCCCCGAGGTAGCTTTTATCCGTTGAGCGACGGCAATTCCACTCTATACCGCCGGATCACTAAGCCCGACTTTCGTCCCTGCTCGACCTGTCGGTCTCGCAGTCAGGCTCCCTTCTGCCTTTGTACTCTTCGAATGGTTTCCAACCATTCTGAGGGAACCTTTGGACGCCTCCGTTACTCTTTTGGAGGCGACCGCCCCAGTCAAACTGCCCATCTAACACTGTTCCTGTGCCGGATCACGGCCACAGGTTAGAACCCCAGTAACACAAGAGTGGTATCCCAACGTCGGCTCTGCAGCAACCGAAATCACTGCTTCTCCGCCTCCCACCTATCCTGTGCATATGTTACCGGAATCCAATGTTAAACTACAGTAAAGCTCTACGGGGTCTTTCCGTCCTATCGCGGGTAATGTGCATCTTCACACATACTACAATTTCGCCGGGTCCCTTGTTGAGACAGTACCCAAATCGTTACACCATTCGTGCGGGTCGGAACTTACCCGACAAGGAATTTCGCTACCTTAGGACCGTTATAGTTACGGCCGCCGTTCACCGGGGCTTAAGTTCCATGCTTCGGTTGCCCTAACATTTCCCCTTAACCTTCCGGCACTGGGCAGGTGTCAGCCCGTATACGTCGTATCTCTACTTCGCACAGACCTGTGTTTTTGGTAAACAGTCGCTTGGGTCTATTCTCTGCGGCCCATTCCTGGGCACTCCTTCTCCCTAAGTTACGGAGTCATTTTGCCGAGTTCCTTAACAAGGGTTCTCCCGCTCGTCTTAGGATTCTCTCCTCGCCTACCTGTGTCGGTTTGCGGTACGGGCGCCTTCGCTTCGTAGCAGCTTTTCTCGCCAGCGTGAATTCAGCAGCTTACCGATCGTAATCGTTCCCCATCACAGCCCAGCCTTTCGTTGTGCGTACTTCACTACACAACAGCCTCACTGCTTGGACGTGGTCTACCATCGCCACGCTCTGCCTATCCTTCTGTGTCACTGCATCCGGTTGCTCGGCGGTATCGGAATATTAACCGATTGTCCATCGCCTACGACTATTGTCCTCGGCTTAGGTCCCGACTTACCCTGAGAGGACGAGCCTTCCTCAGGAAACCTTAGGCTTTCGACGGCAAAGATTCTCACTTTGCTCTCGCTACTCATGCCGGCATTCTCTCTCCTGTACAGTCCACAGTCGCTTCCGCTTCTGCTTCTGCCCGTACACGTTGCTCCCCTACCCAGAAGTTTCCTTCTGCCTAGACTTCGGTGTCAAGTTTAGCCCCGTTACATTTTCGGCGCACAATCACTCGACCAGTGAGCTATTACGCACTCTTTGAATGAATGGCTGCTACTAAGCCAACATCCTGGTTGTCTACGCAATTGCACATCCTTTTCCACTTAACTTGAACTTTGGGACCTTAGTCGTAGATCTGGGCTGTTTCCCTTTCGACAATGAAACTTATCTCACACTGTCTGACTCCCGATCATCAATTATCCGGTATTCGAAGTTTGATAGGGTTCGGTAAGCTTTGTGGCCCCCTAGCCCATTCAGTGCTCTACCCCCGGTAATCTAAATCGAGGCTAGCCCTAAAGCTATTTCGGGGAGAACCAGCTATCTCCGAGTTCGATTGGAATTTCTCCGCTATCCACAGCTCATCCCCGCACTTTTCACGTACGTGTGGTTCGGACCTCCACGACGTCTTACCGTCGCTTCATCCTGTCCATGGATAGGTCACCCGGTTTCGGGTGTACTGCATGCAACTTTACGCCCTCTTCAGACTCGGTATCCCTTCGGCTCCGTTGCTTAACAACTTAACCTCGCTGCACACAGTAACTCGCCGGCCCGTTCTACAAAAAGTACATGGTCGCTCTCGCTCCCACTGCTTGTAAACATAGGGTTTCAGGTACTCTTTCACTCCCCTCCCGGGGTTCTTTTCACCTTTCCCTCACGGTACTATACGCTATCGGTCACCAAGTAGTATTTAGCCTTGGGGGGTGGGCCCCCCGTCTTCCCACCGGATTACTCGTGTCCTGTGGTACTCTGGATTCTCGCCCTCTTGTACTCATTTCGACTACGGGACTGTTACCCTCTTTGGTAGGAAGTTCCAAACCTCTTCGTCTATAAGTACTTCGATTTTTGCAAGTCCGAACCCCGAACGTCCGTAGACCCTCGGTTTGGGCTCTTTCCCTTTCGCTCGCCGCTACTAAGGAAATCGATGTTTCTTTCTCTTCCTCCGGCTACTTAGATGTTTCAGTTCACCGGGTTCCCCTCATGTCACTATTTATTCATGACATGATGACACGCTGTTAACGTGCCGCGTTTCCGCATTCGGAAATCCATGGGTCATTGCCTGCTTGCGGCTGACCATGGCTTATCGCAGCTGACCACGTCCTTCTTCGGCTCTTGGTGCCAAGGCATCCACCCTATGCTCTTTATAGCTTGATCTCTTGTTTTATCAGCAATATTAACGCATGAGTTTCGCTTTCGTGCGCGTGCTCTGCGCACTTTAGCCTTTGCATTTGTTATTATTTCTTTCTTTAAAATCCATTGAAATTGCAGCGCAGATAATCTACATTACCTCTCGCTTTATTTTCTTTGTCTTTTTCTCCGCGAATTTACTATCTTCTTTATGCAGTTGTCAAGGTTCTATTGGTGGGCTCAAGTGGACTCGAACCACCGACCTCGCGCTTATCAGGCGCGCGCTCTAACCAGCTGAGCTATGAGCCCGTCTGACCCCTTCCGGGGTTGGTGGAGATGAGCGGGTTCGAACCGCTGGCCTCCTGCTTGCAAGGCAGGCGCTCTACCAACTGAGCTACACCCCCACGCTCTTGCGCTTCGGTGCGTGGCGTCTTCCACTTGTTTCCTTTTGAAAGTCCATCGCCGTTATCGCTCCGCACTCTCGTGCTTCACTCGGCCATGTTCCTTCAAAACCGTACAGTCTTTACCATTCTCTCTCGCAAACCGACCTTTATTCGCTCGGCGTCTCAGCCGAACCCGGTTCTTTCGAACCTAATTGAGGTTTTACACCTTAGAAAGGAGGTGATCCAGCCGCACCTTCCGATACGGCTACCTTGTTACGACTTCACCCCAGTCATTGGTCTCACCTTAGACAACGCCCTCCTTGCGGTTAGGCTATTGGCTTCGGGCGCTCCCAACTCCCATGGTGTGACGGGCGGTGTGTACAAGGCCCGGGAACGTATTCACCGCGGCATGCTGATCCGCGATTACTAGCAACTCCGACTTCATGTGGGCGGGTTGCAGCCCACAATCCGAACTGGGACTGCCTTTTCGAGATCCGCTTCAGCTTACGCTGTCGCTTCCCTTTGTTACAGCCATTGTAGCACGTGTGTAGCCCAAGACGTAAGGGGCATGATGATTTGACGTCGTCCCCACCTTCCTCCGAGTTGTCCTCGGCAGTCTCACCGGAGTCCCCGACTTTACTCGCTGGTAACCGGCAACAGGGGTTGCGCTCGTTGCGGGACTTAACCCAACATCTCACGACACGAGCTGACGACA
>OLWO01000081.1_pt1 | contig 85429 bp, 84 predicted proteins | sample 1673751 | NCBI WGS metagenome assembly OLWO01 (sample SAMEA103958125, study PRJEB25191) | human gut metagenome
TCTCTTTGCCGCTATGACATCCGTTTTCAATTTATCATGGATGGTCAGACACCTTCCCATATGGCTTTTCATCGTTTCATCCATGATGACCTCAAGATGCCCATCGAAGAGATCTTCTATGATCTGAACCGCTATTTTGAAAAGAACGATACCATCGATGCGGACATTCTTTATATTGATGGCACCAAGTTCGAAGCCAATGCGAACAAGATGACCTTCGTATGGATGAAGGCCACTTGGATGAAGAGTCTAGCAATATTTCGCAAGGAAGATGACCTTCGTATGGATGAAGGCCACAAAAAAATTCCGGGAAAAACGATGGATCCGGATCATGGACCGTCTGGAGAGCCTCAATCGATACTGTAATAAAGAAGAACTGCCTTACCGCTTCTCCATCCTCAAGGAATTTTCCTTTGAATATCTGGCAGAGATAACCGATACCCTGGACAGGATCATGAGATCGAAGCATATCGAAGAGCAGCATGGCAGAGGACATGCATTCACGCTGGAACAGACAAAAGAATCTGTCAAAGGCAGATATCCGAGAACGATCCAGTTCTATCGCAATGAACATTGTGAAGGATGTCCTTTGCGGTCACAGTGTACGCGATCCAAACACGGAAGAACCCTGCAGAGGACCGACAAGCTGGCCGAGATGCAGATCAAGATCAGAGAAAACCTGATGACGGAGACCGGTCAGGAATTGATGAAGCAGCGGAGCATCCAGGCCGAAGGGATATTCGGACAAATCAAGCAGGATCAGGAATATGACAGACTATGGCGTCGCAAAAAAACCATGGTCAAATTGGAGCTTCTGCTGGTTTCAATCGGTCATAATCTGCGCAAATATCATACACATAAAATGCAGAAACTGAAAACCAATCAAAAAAACCATTCCTAACATCTACTATACAAACAAAAAAATGCCAGATATGAGCAAGTAGTTTTAATGCGCTCAAAAATTGGCATTTTTTCATTATCGTATAAAAAGCAGAGCCTGGCAGACTGACAAAAATAAAAGAAGGAGCTTCCGCTCCTAGATAAATCCGAAAATTCATCTATTCGTTACAGCCCCTTTTCTTGTCCTCATCAAAATGAAATTGACTAAAGTCGATCACATCCCCAATGGTTGTCGGTCGACTTTTTTCTTGATAGCTATATACTTTGCCAAATGTCTTTTCATACAAATCATCATCTCGTAGAATATGAAGCAGATGAGCTGTATTTCTCGCATCATCCAATCCATTATGTAGCTTACCTTCCATCGACAATCCAGCAGCTGAACAGGCATCCGCCAAAGATGTTCGATGATCCATAAATTCAAGACGATCAAATTCCAATTGTAGATCCGTCCATTGATCCAGCACATAGGATTCAAACGTATCAAAAGAATACTCTTTTAAACGAGCTTCTTGAAAGATTTGTTGGCGATCGCTCATTGACCAGGAAACCACTTCAATTTCTCCTTCGAAATGTTCGATCCAAAGAAAGAAATCATCAATCGCTGTTTTAAAATCCGGAGCATCTGAAATCATTTTTGTGGTGATCCCGGTTAAATGCGTATAAAATTCTTCTACTTTATCATCATATTGTGGTTTCACATAGGTCGAATACGAATCTATTTCTTCATATTTGTCATTTAAAGCAACAGCTCCAATTTGAATGATTTCCATCTTGGCATATTGTCGTTCTTTTTGGCAACGGGCTGGAATGGCATTCATTTCCAAATCAACAACGATATGTACCATGTTTCATCTTCTCTTTTCTACAATGTTTTAAAGATTTCATCAATTTGCGCTTTCGTTGCCAAACCCGAATGAAATGCCGTGGCCGATCCACAAGCCGTACCTAACTTTTGCGCATAGGCATAATCCTGTTTATCTAAGTATCCTGCAATGAATCCGGCAACCATCGAATCACCAGCACCTACCGAATTCACAACAGTACCCTTACCAACACCTAATTTATGTGCGTTTCCACTTTCATCCACCAAAATAGATCCATCACCAGCCATGGAAACCAATACATTTCGTGCACCCATGGCTTGTAGCTTTTTCGCATATTGAATGATATCCTCATCTGTATCCAATTGCACATCAAACATATCGCCTAGTTCAATATTATTCGGTTTGATCAAGAAAGGATGAAACGATAATATTTTTAATAATAGATCTTTTTCTGCATCCACAACAATATCCACATTGGCTGTAATGGCATCTAAGATCTTATGATACGAATCAGCTGCCATCGTCTTGGGAATGTTTCCCGATAAAATGATCATATCGCCATCTTGTAGTTGAGATACTTTTGTCAATAAACCATCAAAATCATGATGCGTTACTTGGGGTCCCATTCCATTGATTTCGGTTTCTTCATCAGATTTCATTTTCACATTGATACGAGTCATTCCTTTTTCTACATGTACAAAATCTGTATGAACACCCATCTTCTGCAAGCCATTTTCTAGTTCCTGACCGGTAAAGCCAGCCACAAATCCAAGGGCCGTTGAGGTGTAACCTAATTCAGCAAGAATATTTGAAACATTGATTCCTTTGCCACCATAATACATATGTTCTTCTTTGGTTCGATTGATTTGTCCTGCTTGGAAATGATCCACTTGAATGACATAATCTAGAGCAGGATTTAATGTAACTGTGTATATCATAAATATCTCCTATTTTTATTCATTATAATATAAAAAAGAGTTCATATCGCAAGGATATGAACCCCAAAATCATTTTTATCGATTGACTTTGATCGCATTGTAGTCATCAACAATGACTTTAAACATACGATCGGATGGTTTTAAACCAACATATTTTTCAACAGCTGCTTCCACACCATTTTCTTTGATGTAATTTTGTAACTCAACAGCTTGGGCATCGTCTTTATTATAGAAATGCAATGCATAAGCAACACCCTTCAATAAAGCAGAGTTATCCAATCCATATTTTTCACACATATTGGCTGGACCCATGATTCGATCGTTGTAAGAAATCTTACGAATTGGTTCACGACCAACACGAGCTCCTTCATCATGTGTTTTTGGATTACCGAATCGTTTAATGAACATGTTTTCACAATAATCCACCAATGATTCATGAGAGAAACCATATTCTTTTTCCAAAGCCGCAGCACTTTCCATAACCGCTGCACGTACTTCTTTCACTAATTCTGGATCATTTAATACATCTTGGACAATGTCTTTACCATTGGCATAACCAATATAAGCGGAAATCGCATGACCACAGTTGATCATATAAATTTTTCTTTGTAGATGACGATCTAGATCACTCGTATATTCGGCTCCTTTGATTGGTTCATCATCGGGATTGACCAATTTATCTTTTTCAATGGCTAATTCATAATTGACACCAATATCGATACCTTTATGACCATTGTGTTCACCATCAAATACCATACGGTCAACAGCAGTATTTGGATATACACCAACTTCATCCAATTCAGCTTGGGTAATTTCTCCCGAATCAATCATGGCTTTCACTAAGATATCCGTTCCATGCATGGCATTTTCACAAGCCATAACAACAACTTTTTCTTTACCTTGGCCAACACGAGATTTCAAACCTTTTGCCAAAACAGGTGCAATTTTTGGTAAGTTGGTTGCCATAACAGAAGTTGTAACGACTTTTGCTTGATTGATTTCGGCGATAACTTTTTCTGGTTCTTTGATAGAAGAAAGAGCTTCAATATTATCGATCTTCTTTTCTTTGTAGTTATTTTCAATTTGGAATAAATAATATTCATGATCTTTATTGATCAAATCCACCAATGCATCGACAACATCGACGAATACAACACGATATCCAGTATCATGTAACAATTCGGCAATAAATCCACGTCCAATTTTTCCTGCTCCAAAATGTACGGCTGTTTCCATATTCGATTCTACCTCTTTTCTTCCTTACGCTGTAAACAATGAATAAATACTATCTGCATCGGATTCAGCAATCGTAGCAACGGCTTCTTCCGAAGAACAATTCATGGCAATATTACTTAAAATATCCATGTGTTCATCACCTTTACCAGCAATACCTACAACCAATTTTACGGTTCCTTGATCACCCCATTGAATACCTTGAGGGAATGTCATGATCGCAATACCGGATTTGATGACTTCTGCATTGGATCCTTCTACACCATGTGGAATAGCCAATCCAAAACCAATGTGTGTATTGAATACTTTTTCTTTTTCCAACATAGCTTCCGTATAAGCTGGTGTTGTATAACCACTCTTGTTCAGCATGTCTCCTAATTTTTTAACGATTTCTTCTTTCGGTGCAGCTTTACAATTTGTCAAAATGTTTTCTTTTAATAAAATGTCACTCATGCAGTTCTCCTTTTCTGATCAATGATCTGATAAAAATAATTTTGTAGAATTCGTTCCAATTCCATCAAAATGGTTGTTTTGGTACCGGTTTGTATCGTATGCAAGAATGCAGGCGAAGAAACGAATGCACTACTAATTGCTCCTAATACATCCAAATGAATCTGAATATGTTCATCTTCTGGTGCAATCATCCATACAACCGCTTTGGATGGTGATAAACTTGAATGCCGAAATTGTCCCATGCTGGATTGACAAACCCAAACGATTGGTTCTTGAATACTTTGAGTTCGACAATGCAACAAACAAATTCCCAACTCCGGAATCACTTGGGAACTCAGCTTTTCACGACTGGTGATCTTTGCAGCAATTGCCTTTGCATCACCACTCATTTCTTTACTTAATTGTTCCACAAGTTGATCAAAATGTATATCGGCAGGTAAATCAAATTGTCGATAATTCGCTAACATTTCTTTGATGGAAATAGCTGTAGACGCTATCTGATTCATCATTTGTCCTATGCCTTTTTGCACCGATGTTTCTTTGTACACATGGGAATATTCCTCGATTTTTTTACGAATTCGAGAAATATCATCTTCTGTAAACAACGGATTCACACGAATTGAATCCAGTTGCGGATGATTTAAATCAAAACTTGATACGAAGAAATCGATGTTGGATGCTTGATCAATATCATTGGTTCCCAAAGGAACCAGTTCAACGCTATCCGGTAATATCATCCGTAAATTCGTTTCCATCAAACGAGCTAAACCAAAACCACTAGCACAAACGACACCAATGCGAACAATACGCGTATATGTTTTCATTTCATGCAGTCGTTCCAAAGCCGCTCCAAAATGCATAGCCAAATATCCAATTTCTTCATCTTGGATTTCATATCCCGTTTCTTCCGTAATGACCTTAGCTGCTTCTTTGCATTTTGCAAAGACTTCTGGATATTGATCTTGAATATCTTTTAATAATGGATTAAAAATATTCAAATGATTTTGTAGTCGAATCAATACCGGTTGCAGATGAATTAATAAGCCCCGTACAAAAATATCATCTTGTTCTAGGTCATATTGATACTTGGAATCAAATCGTTCAATCATACGATGAACCATTTGAATTTGTTGATCATCCACTTGATTTAAATATTCATCAACCATTGTAGATGTAGAATAATCTTTTTTCGATCCTTGGATATGCACTTGTAAATAGGAGATTTCCACTTGCGGAATCTGAATTTGAAATGCCCGTTCCATCGCTTTATGGATCTTTTTGGCCAATTGCAACGATGCTAAATCCTTTTTGTCTGTGTTTAGTTCTTTCTTTGGTTCAGCAATGCCACCTTTTTGAATACGATCAATACTGATGGCAATATGAATAACCAATGCCACATAGGCATTATCAGTCATTCGTTTAAAATACGGCTCATCCATCGCATCCAGTACATCGATTACTTTAATGATCGTATCTTTATTCAATAAAGATAAAATACCTACATGGGATGGACTGGAAAATGATTTTTCAATCAATTCTTGTCGTTGAAAACGATCTAAAGAATAAAAGCCTTCACTGTTTTCATTGATAAATCGATTGACCGCTTCGCGATAATCAACTTCTTTTCCTTCTAAAACAATGCCATAGCCTGGACGACGAATGATTTCCAAATGATTTTGACGCAACCAATCTTGCAACGATTCCAGATCACTGGCAATGGTTGCTTCACTCACGCCCAGACGATCGGCAAATGTTATCAATTTCTGTGGAGTCCGATCTCTTAATAATTCCAACAACAAGTAGCGCCGACGCTCTTCAATATTCGTAAAATCAATATCCTGATCTGTTTTTAATTCCTTATGAAGAACTTGTTTATTCTCAACACTACCTTGAATTTGAACACCCACACGTTTTTTTCGAATCAAGGAAAGATGGTAAGGACGTAGACCATAATCAACTGCTTCAAGCTCTCTTTGAATCGTTCGTTTACTTAATCCCAAAGCATCCGCTAATGCTTGCTCCTTTACAGGATCAGAACTCTCCAAAAGCATGGATACAATTTTTTGTGATCGTGGTGAAAAATCCATACCAACTCTCCTTTATTTACGAATTAACCTCTCGCTTCTTTGATTTCGTTAACTAATTGATCATATTCTGGCGCAGCCATGAAGTTTGTGATCGTAATCAAACGAGCTTGTGGCGCACTTTCTTTGGCACGTTCTGCTAAGTCTTTATGGCAGACAACAACTTGTGTTCCTTCTGGAACTTCTGATACTGAAGCATGTTGAACATCAATATCTGTTAATCCAGCAGCTTGTAGTTTCTTTTTTAATACAGCGGCACCCATAGCACTGGATCCCATACCAGCATCACATGCGAAGACGATCTTTGTCACTTTCGCTAAGTCAACAACTGCAGATGTTGAAGCAGCTTGACCTTTTGATTCAGCTTTCATATCAGCCATTTGTGCACTAGCTTCTTCTAAGCTTTGTCCTTTGCCATTTGACATACGTACGATTGGACTGGCAATTAAGAAAGATACACCAGCAGCAATCACAACACTCAACAAGACAGCTAATGTACTTCCTTTCGGAGCCATACCAACGAAAGCGATGATACTTCCTGGAGAAGCTGGTCCAGACAAACCTAAGTTAAAGACGGTATTATAAATCATGGCACACATACTTCCACCAATTGTTGCCAACAACAATAATGGGTTCATCAAAATGTATGGGAAAGAAATTTCATGAATACCACCAAGCAAGTGGATAATCAATGCACCAGGCGCACTTGATTTAGTGGTTTCATCTTTGGAGAACAACCAGTAAGCTAACAAGACACCTGTACCAGGACCTGGATTGGTTTCAATCATGAAGAAGATTGACTTACCAACTGCTTGTACTTGTTCACCACCTAATGGAGTAAAGATTCCATGGTTGATCGCATTATTCAAGAATAAGACTTTGGCAGGTTCTACGAAGATAGATACCAATGGCAACAAACTATGTTGTACTAAGATATTTACACCACCGTTTAAGACAGTTAAGATAGCACCCATGAAAGGTCCGATCAAATAGAAGCCAACGATGGCAAGCAACATACCGATGATACCAACTGAGAAGTTATTGACTAACATCTCAAATCCTGGTTTGATATGTCCATCCATGGCTGCATCAAATTTCTTAATGACCCAACCAGCTAAAGGACCAATGATCATAGCACCCATCAACATTGTGTAGTTTGGTTCACCCATGACGACACCAACACATGCGATAGCACCCATAACAGCACCACGATCGCCACCAACTAATTTACCACCTTGATACGCAATCAATAATGGCAATACAAATGTCAAGAATGGACTAACCATCGTATTCAATTGTTTGTTTGGTAGCCAACCAGAATCAATAAATAAAGCAGTAATTAATCCCCAAGCAATGAATGCACCGATATTAGGCATGACCATTGCACTAAGGAAGCGTCCGAATGATTGAACTTTTGATTTCATATAACTCTTCTCCCTATCTGTATTCAAGTTTTTTGTTTCCGGAATTTGTTTTCTCTTGAATTACAGTTTCATTATAAATAAGCTGAAAGCGTTTTCCAATCTTTAGAATTTTGAATTTGTCATTTTTAAAAGTGACAAAACTAAATAGTAAAATTCCGCTTTATATAAAGGACATTTGTACATTTCAATACACAATTTTTATGTTTTCCCCCTTCCTTTTTTGGATGTATTGATGAAGTCTATCATCATATTATTTTATAGACTTCTTATAGAAAGCCGGATCTTTCAATGCCTTTGCTTATTAAGCCATATAGATATTTCTCTTCAATAATGATAGTCTATTTAAATCATTCAGAATAGCTTTTGTTTATATTTTTTTAGTCATTTTAAAGCGCTTTCACTCTTTTTGCGATTTCATCGATACAATCTTTTGCTTGTTCCAACTGCCCAATTCGATCAAAAAAGCCATGATCCAAACCTTCATAATACAAAACTTCACAATTCGATAGTTTCTTTTCAAACGCCTGATTGCAAGGACGATAATAATCAAATTCCGCTTCAATCATCAATATCGGTGGAAAATTTGAAAGATCTTCTATATAAAGCGGAGATATATCCGGATCTTTTACGTCTTTATGTTCAGGTACATACATTTTTTTCATATCTATGGCCAAATTACGGAATCGATACAATCGATTCTTAATAATAGAAATCTGCGTAGGCTCCATATCATAGTAACGATAATTCCAATGATTTTCTTTATATGTTGAAAGATCTAAGGCCGCATAAATTAAAAAGCCATAATCAATCTTTCGTCTTGCCATACAACAAGCCGCTAAATTTCCACCAGCACTGTCTCCACCAATAATGACTCGATCCGCACGCAAAGCATCCACCCAATCCAAGACACCTAGACAATCTTCAATGGCACCTGGATACATGGTTTCCGGTGCCAAACGATAGCCAACCGAAATAATGACCGCATCACTCATTTGTGCCATATATTTACATTGCGCATCTTTATCCTCGATTTGTCCACCAATAAAACCACCACCATGAATATAAACAATGGCTTTGTGCTTTTCTCCTTTGGATTGATACATTCGTATTGGTACATAATGATCTTGCACACGAATATTCAAATCACGAATATCAATTGGTTCTGTAGTAATATCGATGCCAATGGTTGGATTGGCTCTTGCTTGCAGAACATCAATCTGTTCAGGTGTTGGATCATAATCATCATAAAAATCCAAATGCATCTCTTTTGGCAATTCTCTTTCATATACTTTCTTTTCTAAAGCATGGGGTCTGGTTTCTTCTAATTTTATTTTTATCATACTTTTATCCTCTACCATCAATATACTCCGAAATGGGATATTTTTATAATATTTTATTTATATTTACATTTGTAATTATATTTTTATTTTAATTCATGTTTTATTCTTTTTTATTTTGTTTTTATTCTTTTTGTAAATATTTATGTTGACATATAAAAATTGAGCTCCTATAATGAAGCCGTAAACAAAGATATATCTTGCTTAGAACATTTAGGAGGATACATAATGAAAAACATTTTGAATATGCCCATCAACGAAATGGTTGACCTAGATTTTGATTGTACATGTGGCAAGCATCATACCTTTCCGGTTCATGACATCGACATTAAAAAAGGAGCTATCAATGATTTACCAAAAATAGCAGCTCCCTTTAAAGATTCGTCCATCTTAGTTGTTTTTGACAATCATACATATGAAATCGCTGGAAAAAAGGCTGTTGAATTATTAAAAGCAAATGGGTTTTCCCATGTAAAAGAACTACTTTTTGATGTTGGTGATGATATTCTGCTTCCCGATGAAAAAACATTGGGACGCATCCTACAGGAAGAAGATCTAGACTGCGAACTTGTGATTGGCGTTGGCTCCGGAGTGATCAATGATGCCTGCAAATTTGTCACTTCACGTACAAAATTGCCTTACATTATTGTGGCTACTGCTCCTTCCATGGACGGTTATGTCGCCGATGGTGCACCTATCATCTCCCATGGCTACAAATATTCACCACTCGCTCACTTAACCTATGGTCTCATTGGTGATACCGACATCTTAAAAACCGCACCCCAAGATTTGATCCAAGCTGGTTTTGGCGATGTAGTTGGCAAGATCACCGCATTGACCGATTGGGATCTAGCCGTCAAAGCCAATGGCGATGATCGCTGTGACACTTGTGTCCAATTGGTTGATAAAGCTCTCGATAAATGTTTCTCTACTGTAGATGGTTTGCCACAACGAGATCCAGAAGCCCTCGGCAATTTAATGGAAGCCTTAACAATCAGTGGTGTAGCCATGGGTCTAGTCAATATTTCAAGGCCTGCATCCGGTGCTGAACATATGTTATCGCATTATTGGGAAATGGATTATATTGCTCGTGGATTGAATCCCAATCATCATGGTATCCAAGTTGGTGTTGCTACGCCTGTCATTGCTCGTATCTTTGAATTGTGTGAAGATATCTTACCAGCTGGTGTGATGGATTGGTGTGCATCTCCAGCAGAAATCAAGGCATTATTAAAAAAAGGTGGTGCTCCTACTTCACCAAAAGAGATTGGTATTGATAAAGATTTATTCCATCGCAGTATTGTCGAAGGCTACAAAGTACGTCCACGCTATTCCATCTTACAATTTGCGAAAGATCATGGACGCTTAGAAATCATTGCCGATATTTTAACAGAAGAAATTTATGGCAATGCCAAAAATATCGATTATTCATCATTATTTAATAAGGAGGAAAGAAAGATGAAAATTGCATTTGGATGTGACCCTAACGCAACCGATTTTAAGAAAGAATTAATGGAATTCACAAAAGGACTTGGATATGACGTTGTTGACTATGGCAGCGATGACCCCATCTACGCCAACGTAGCCTTCGCAGTCGCTAAAGACGTAGCTAATCATACATGCGATCGAGGCATCTTATTGTGTGGAACCGGAATTGGTGTATCCATTGCCGCCAATAAAGTCAAAGGCGCCTATGCAGCTTGTATTCACGATGTCTATCAAGCACAACGTGCCGAATTATCCAATAATGCCAACATCATTACGATGGGCAGCCAGATCATCGGCATCAACTTGGCCAAAGAATTGGTAAAAGAATATCTATCTTGCACATTTGATACAAACAGTCGTTCGATGCCAAAAGTACAACGCATCATCGATTACGAAAACGATTTGATTTCCGCCTAATCAATCACTTGGGAGAGGTTCACTCTCCTTTTTTATTGTTTGAAATTTGATAATTTCGTATAATTTTAATAAAAAGGGAGTGTTCGCATGAAAAAAGTAGTAGATGATATTCGTTTGATGACCAAAATCAGCGATATGTATTATAACCAAGGCATCAACAAACAAGATATAGCCAAGCAGCTACAAATTTCTCGTCCCATCGTGATTCGCATGTTGAAATCCGCCGTAGACCTAGGCATTGTCGACATTCATATTCATAACTTAGACTTAATTCAACATTGGCATCTAGAAAATCAACTACAGAAACAATATAGCTTAAAAGAATGCATCATCATTGATGAACAACCCAACTCAGATGCCTTGAAACAATCCCTAGGAAAAACCGCATGTCAGTACCTCGACTACAACATTAAAGATCAGGATACGATTGGCATTTCCATGGGAAGTACCTTATATTATATGATCAATGCCATGAAACCCACTAAAAAAGATGTTACCATCGTTCCTTTGGTTGGCGGCCAGGGATCTATGGCTAACGATCTGCATTCCAATTCTCTAGCCCATGTTATGGCTCATCGATTGAGTGGCCAAGCCATTCCTTTATTGGCCCCAGCTCGTGTAGCCAATCGCCATCTACTTCAAGGTTTACTCAAAGAAGAAAGCATTACCTCCGTATTGACCTATGGCAATCATCTAGATATTGCGATCGTTGGTATTGGTTATCCCAACGAAGATGAATCATCCATCATGGCGACAGGTTATTATAAAGAACACGAAGTCGAAGAACTTTTAAGTAAAAAAGTAGTCGGTGAGGTCAACATGCAATTTTATGATATCGAAGGAAAGACCGCACCATATAAAGCCTATAATAATGTGGTTGGTGTCAACATTCAAAAGCTAAGAAAAGTACCCCTATCCATTGGCATAGGTGGTGGCACAAAAAAAGCCAATGCCATCAAAGGAGCCATTGCCGGTAAATACATCAATGTTTTGATTACCGATGTCTCTTGTGCCCAAGAACTACTCAAGGACGAATCCTAAAGACTCGCCCTTTTTTATTCTATTTCTCGCCAATACGGATTTGGAGTAGCCATAATACAATCCGCTTGTCCATCAATCGATACCGTTTCTTTTGGCATCAATAAAATACTCGTTCCTGGTTCCACTAAGGTATTATCGACTAAGATGCGTCCAGATAAAACCGTGCATACAGCCGCAATATCACTTGGATTCGAAATATGATCTTGCATATGTTTATGCATAAGATCAAACGCATAGAAAGAAGCCCGTCGACCAGCATGAAAGGTTTGTTTGATTTCTTTATTCATCGGATTCATGGTTGCCAGAGCTTTTTCTACATGCAATGCTCGTTTGTTGCCTTTTTCATCGGTTCGATCATAATCATATAAACGATAGGTAATGTTGGTCGATTGTTGAATTTCATAAATCAAAGCACCACTTGTCAAACAATGAACCGTGCCAGCCGGCGTAAACAATAAGTCCTCACTCTTCACTGGATATTTCTTTAATGCCTGATGAAAATCCTTTTTTGCGATTGCCTCTTTGATCGAATCTTTAGACTCCTCGACATTTTCCGCATAGACCCATCCTTTTTTGGGAGCTTCAATAAAATACCAAGCTTCACACTTGCCATATGGTTTCCCTTCTTGATCCTGTGCAAATCGATCGGTCGGATGGACTTGCACACTTACATCCATTTTGGCAGCATCAAAACTCACAATGATTGGATATTCTTCCTTTGGCAATAATCCAAAAGCAGTCGGTGTTTTTTGAATCAATGTACGCAATGTCGTCTGTCCTACTGGACTATCGATTCCTTCAATAGCTGCACAAGAATAAACAATGCCCGTATGCGCACTCGTTGCTCCATACGCTTTTAAACGCTCATCTCCCCATATTTTATCCATGGAAATGGTCTTTAAGATATACATTTCCACCCTCCTCACATATTTATTTTATCTTTCATCAATATTGTATCTTTTATGAAAATGGTATACACTTTTCTTGCAGAAAATTCCTATTTTTTGTATAAATAAGACAACTGGTTTTTATTGACCTCCCAGTATAATCATAGGCAACCACTTTTTATGATGAAATAAAAGTACCAGTCTATGACCTGGTACTTTTTTTAGTTAGGAGACAAAATGAGAAAAGTAATTATTGATTGTGATCCGGGTATCGATGATAGCTTAGCTTTGATGTTAGCTTTAAGCAGTCCCGAAATCGAAGTCATCGGTATCACCATCGTCTGTGGCAATACCCCTGTCGATATGGGATTTGAAAATGCTAAAAAAATCTTAAAATTCATTCATCGTTTAGACATTCCAATTTATAAAGGAGCTACCCAACCATTAAAAAAGCCCTATGTTGATGCTTTAGATACCCATGGCGCGGATGGCTTAGGCGAAAGCTTTCTGGATCCTGTTCCAGGATATGAACAAAAAATGGATGCCATCGAATTTTTATCCAAGACCCTGAAACAAGAACCATGTACCGTTATTGCGATTGGTCCCATGACCAATTTTGCCCAGCTCATTGCCAAAGATCCTGCTGCTTTTGAAGCTATTGACACGTTTATATCCATGGGTGGCACCTATAAAGCCCATGGCAATTGTTCACCCGTTGGCGAATACAATTATTGGGAAGACCCCGAAGCTGCTAAAATCGTCTATGCCCATACCAAAATGATCCATATGATTGGACTAGATGTGACCCGACAAATCGTATTGACCCATGAAATCCTTGATGCCTGGGAACCAAAAAATAAAAAAGTGACCGATTTTATTCGTAAAATCACATCCTTCTATTTTACGTTCCATTGGCACCAAGAACATTTAAAAGGATGTGTTATTAACGATCCTTTAGCCATTGCGTATGTGATTGATCCATCCATTTGTTCCGGTTTTAAAGCCTATACCGATATCGAAACTGACGGTATCACACGAGGAGAAAGTGTGGTCGATGCCTATGATTTCTATCACAAACCAGCCAACGCCAAAATTCTGACCCAAGTGGATGTATCCAAGTTTTTTACCTTATTTGAAAGTCGAGTGATTGATCATGAAGAAAATTAGTACCTATCACGTTTGTGCCATTGCCTTTGCGATAGCCATCAACATCATTGGTGGCCAAATTGCACTCCTATTGCACTTGCCCATTTATTTAGATAGTATCGGTACCTTCTTTATTGCGGCCGTATGCGGACCCATCTATGGTATGCTTCCCAATGCATTAAGCGGTGTGGCCATGTGGATGTTAGGCGATGTCTACTCACTCTATTATGCCCCAGTTGGCATCTTATTAGGTTTATTGACAGGTTTACTGTTTCATCGCACCAACAATGTATTCTTAACAAGTCTATGGATCACTTTACCTACTTCTTTGGTGAGTGCTTGTATTACCGCCATCTTATTCGGTGGTATCACCTCGAGTGGATCGACCGTATTCGTACAGATCCTCGCCAAATTCATCGGCTTGACCCCTGCTTGTTTTATCGTTCAAGTCCTTACCGACTATTGCGATCGCACCCTTGGCTTGAGCCTTGTGAAAATTGTCATCAAACAAATACCCGATCGCATTTTATTGAAACTAAAAAATACGGACTAAACCGTATTTTTTTATTCTTCTTCGTCTTTTACATGGATGCAATTACCACATAACATTCGCTATTTGATACCCCATCGAACCCAGTTGCCTAATGATGCTTCACTAGACTTTATTCATTTCCTCTTTTCTTTTTTATGCCATATCCCCGATACTTTCCTTAAGTTTTCAATGAACACCAATCCATCCTTTGTGCAGAATCGTACCAAAGAAATAGTCTATGATTATGCTTTTGTTCAAAACTCAATGTCATAAGCCATAAAATGTGTTTTTTTCAAACATAGGACCATTAAATTAAACCAAGAAATACAAGAATCCAAAATAATGGAATCCGAAGTGATCACATTAGCCTTTTCATAAAGAATTAAATCCACATGTTGAACAATTTGCACATCTACCATTGGATCCACATCATAGATTTTGGTTTTGAGTCGTCCTGAATTAGAAACCGGTGCATCTAAAAGGATATGGATGGTTCCAGGATGATAGGCATATACCCATTCTAACAATAAAGCAACGGCTTGTTTGGTTTGTGGAATGATTCGATAGTTGCCACGTAAAGAGGCTAAATCCCGAACAACTCCATCCATTCCCAAAAATAGAGGGGAATGGTTTAATAATACTTCTAAAGTAATGATTTGATTGAATCCATCGATCCATACATCTTTTTTTCCAAAATCAAATACTTCTTTGGCTTTGCGATTGGTTAATTGTTTATCAGTCGCAACACTGCGTGCAACGGCCAATCGTTGCCGTTCGGATAAACAATAATGATTGCCCACAAAAGTAGAAGCTTGTTTACGATCATACCCCGCATTGATCAAATAGCACACGTCTTTTGCGGCTTTATGCAGTACGGGCATGGCCGTATCCGAAAAGTTTTTCTCATCATCGGGTACAAATCCTCTTCTAGCTTGCATGTGCATTCTCCCATGCTTGAATATAAGAAATTCGTTGATACATACCTGGATGATCATAATACAATCGTTCAACAATAGGATGTGGATTCACATCGATCAATTCATCACTGGATAATTGAGTAAACGTATCAATCAAAGCTTGTCCATACCCATGATCGACCGCATTTTTATCCGCTTCTTTTTCTTCTTTACAAGAAACAAAATTATGATAGATTCCAAGCACAAAGGATATAGGTGCAAAGCCATAAGAAAAAACCATGAAAGACAACACATAATTGGTGTGTGACAAACCAAAAGATTGATTGATCCATGTATTCAAATCAACGATCGTTTGAGCATGAGGAATCAGCCAAACAAAGAAGAAAAACAACAAGACCAAAAACGCATAATGAAGGTAATTCCAAATGTTTTTCTTATGTTTCAAATGACCAATTTCATGCAACAAGACCGCTAATAATTCGTCTTCACTGTTTTCTTGGATAAAGTTATCGGCAATCCCAAATTCACGGATCCATAAAAACTTTAATAAGAACGCATTCTTATCATTGGATTTTTTGGATTCGTCATAAATCTTGATATGTCGTACTTTTTTCTTAGCTTCCGATGCATAGGCTTCGATTTGAGAACGCAATGGTCCTTCTTCCATTTCCGTAAAGGTATATTTCTTTCGCATCACCAACAAAGATAAAAAAGACATCGCAATCATTAAGAATAGATAAATCGCAAGAATGATCAAACAAAAGAGAAACGATTGACGATAAGAAATCGAAAATCCATTTGTCCATGTGGATAGATGGGTACACAAATAAATCAGCAGACCACCGACCACAAGCATCACAAAGGTTTCAAACACAAAATCTAAGACATGATCTTTGATCCAAGATGATTTGGTCTGTTTATTTAAACCATACTTCTCATCAATTTGAAACGTTTCATAATAACCAACCGGTATATCGATTCCTTCTTCGATCAGTTCCATAACCATATACGTTAAAAAAGCACTGAGATATGGATTGGCACCATCAAACCAAGTAAAGAAAGGGGACAAAATATAAAAAATACTGATTGCTAAAGTACCAAGACGTACCCAACCAGATAGTTTGGCATACTCCTTCTTATAGGATAAAAACTTAGCATACCGCGAGGGTGTATAAATCGTCGAAACCGCTTCTGGAAGTGGTTTTGATCTTTGTTTCCAAGTCAAATACGATATCCATCTTTGCCATAAAAAGGCAATGACAAGAAACGCAATTAAAATCATTTTTAAAACCATACATTCATCTCCACCTACAAAAATAGCACGTTCGGACGTGTTTTTCATTTTTTGTGCAATCTGCATTACAACTATATTTATATTGTGAACATATAGAACTTTATCTAAAAATAATATTTGATTACTATTCAAAAAAGTATTAATATTTAGAACTGTAATTGATGGCATATGACTGCAACAAGCAGTCCAATTACAAAGTGGATCTGTTCCTGATTTGTGAACAGATTCTTTTTTATTTGTATACAAATTGAGAATATGTTTAATGCGTCAATATATTTTATTTATTGATATATTTCATTTTTTTGTATATGTTTAAGACAAAAACTTTCATTTGTTATAATTGTTGTGATTTACAATAAATGAAAGGGATATACTATGAAAAAATTCTTACAAGCACTCTTCTGTGCCGGACTGATTTTGGGTACGATGTCCCATCCGGTCTTGGCCACCGAAAATGATCCGGCTAGTTATGTTGGCCACTATTCAACCAATCAAAGCTTTGCGTTTGTGAACAGTCGTTATTACGATGGAACCAACTACGTAAAAGTATTTAACTGGGGCTGGGCTGCTGAATCTGATCAATATTATGTCAATGGCGACTGGACAGATCTAAACCACGTATATACACGAGAAGATTATACAACAGGGAAGCCAACCAATTTAGTCGGTTCGGATGGTGATGGTACCTTATCATCAGCGAATGCCGGTACCTATACACTGATCAATATTTCAAATCTTTCGCCATTCGGTCCACAGGCCGATAACTATGTCTTTCCAAGTACGTTGAACAATATACCAACCTACATTGAAATTTGGAAAGTAGCCCCTGACCTTACATTAACAAGTGACGTACAAGGAACGATCCAACGAGGACAAACCTTTACCCTCACATTGACGATCAATAATGATTACAACAATTCGGAAGGTTTACCAACAACGAATCAAGTAAGTTTCTCTGTCAATAATGCCCAAGCATCGAGTGCGATTACTCAATCTGGAAATACGTATACGCAAACATTTATCGCAACCACAGATACTAGTGCAACTACGATAGAAGCTACGGCCGGTGTAACCGATACTGCAACCAATTATAAAGAAGGCTATCAACAATTAACTTTGGACTTAGCTGCCATGCATTCGGTTTCCTATCAATTTGTCAGTGGTACCCAAGATAAAACCTTGCCACAAGAAGTCATGAAATTATTACCAGAATCGACCACCGCACAAGAAGGAGAAACGGTTACAGCTACGCAACCAGAAACGACAAAAGTGACGGTGGATGATGGTGTATGGACATTTACTGGTTATGATGCCAATGAAAAAGTCATGGATACAGATATTACATTCACGGGTACATGGACGTTTACAGCCAATCCAAAACAAGCAACAACATCCAAAACCAATAATGCTAACAATAACACAACGCAAACAAAAAATAGCGAAGGATCACAAACGAAAAAAACAGAAGGCACACAAACTGGTATCGAAACCCATGCAACGCAATGGATCGTAACAGGTGTACTTGCTTTCGGTCTTCTATTGATACTACGAAAGAAACATGCCTAAGCAACGGAGAAAGCAATCTCCGTTTTTTTCTGTTTACATAAAAAAAGGCACGTAATGTGCCTTTTCTAGTACAATTTTGCTCCGGCTGGAATATGATCATCCACAAGCAATAGATGTAACTTTTCTTCACCTGCTTCTTTATGGATGGCACTGAGCAACATACCACAAGAATCAATACCCATCATTTTACGAGGAGGTAAATTAACGATTGCAATCGCTGTCTTACCAATTAAATCTTCTGGTTCATAATAAGCATGGATTCCACTTAAGATCGTACGATGTGTATCCGTGCCATCATCCAATGTAAACTGCAACAATTTCTTTGATTTTGGTACTGCCACACAATCTAAGATCTTCACTGCACGGAAATCACTCTTACTGAACGTATCAAAATCAACATATTCTTTAAATAATGGTTCAATTTCTACCTTTGAAAAATCAATCTTTTCAACAGGTGCTGATGTTGCTGCATTGGCTCGTTTCGCTGCTTTTGAATCCCCAACCAATTTCATATGAGGGAACAACAAGACTTCACGAATGGTTCTTTGATCAGTTAGTAACATCACAAAACGGTCAATTCCTAAACCTACACCACCAGTTGGAGGCATACCATATTCCAATGCTTCCACATAATCGGTATCCACTTCATTGGCTTCATCATCACCAAGATCACGAAGTTCCAATTGTTTCTCAAAACGTTCTTTTTGATCAATTGGATCATTCAATTCGGAAAAGGCATTGGCATATTCATGACCACAAATAAACAATTCATAACGATCTGTAAAACGAGGATCATCTACATTCTTCTTCGCTAATGGACTGATTTCAATTGGATATTCATAGACAAACGTTGGTTGTTCAATAGTTTCTTCACAATATTTCTCAAAGAATAAGGAAATAATATGACCCACCGAATTATGTTTCTTTTCCAATTCAATACCATGTTCCACCGCTAATTTCTTGGCATCTTCAAAAGACATTTCTTGTTTAAAATCAATACCTGTCTTTTCTTTAACGGCATCACACATTGTTATACGTTTAAATGGCTTGCTTAGATCCAATTGTGTTCCTTGGTATGTAATCACATTGGTTCCTAATACTTTTTCGGATACAAAACGGAACATACCTTCAATTAGATCCATCATGCCATGCAAATCACTATAGGCAACATACGCCTCGACCGTTGTGAATTCTGGATTGTGCGTGGCATCCATTCCTTCATTACGGAACAAACGACCAATTTCATACACACCTTCCAAACCACCAACGATCAATCGTTTCAATGGCAATTCTGTCGCAATACGTAAATAGAAATCCATATTCAAGGCATTGTGATGGGTCACAAATGGACGAGCGGCTGCTCCACCTAAAATTGGTTGTAGAACGGGTGTTTCTACTTCCATCAATCCTTGACCATCTAAATATTCTTGGATTGCTCGAATGATTCTTGGTCTTGTGAGCGCAATTTTCTTTGCTTCTGGATTCATGATCAAATCCACATAACGACGACGATAACGTTCTTCGGTATCTTGTAGTCCATGGAATTTTTCTGGCAATGGACGCAAAGACTTCGCTAAATGCGTGTATTCCTTGGCACGTACTGACAATTGTCCATGATCCGTTTTCATAACGGTTCCTTCAATACCAACGATATCGCCAATATCATTCCTTTTGAAGATCTCATACATTTCATCGCCCAATTCATCTTTACGAACATAGATTTGAATATCTCCTGTCACATCTTGGATATTCATAAATCCGGCTTTTCCTTGACGACGTTTACGCATGATACGACCAGCAATCGTTACATGTACATCTAATTTTTCTAGTTCTTCCTTGGTATATCGATCATATTCTTCCGTGATTTGACCACAACGCGCATCTCGATCAAAACGACGACCAAATGGATCAATACCCATATCAATCAAATCTTGCATCTTTTGACGGCGTACTTGTTCTTGTTGCGTAAGTTTTTGTTTCATGTCTTCTCCTTTTCTCTCATAAAAAAAGAACATCTCATCCAAGGGACGAAATGTTCGTGTTACCACCCTATTTTGTTTAGAAATCACTTTCTAAACCTCTGCCACTGTCGATAAACAGTGCTTCCTTTAATGCAGGAACTACAAGCAGCTCCAAGGTTTTATTCCCCATCATCCTGTACTCTTTTCCACCAACCAAGAGTTCTCTAGACCATTATTGATCGGTACTCGTCCTTTTCATAGCCTTATGTGTATCGTACAAAACCAAATCCACTTTGTCAATCAGAGATTACGTTTTCTAATTCCGAAAGTGAAATAGGTCCTTCTCGTAATATAGCTAACTGCTCTTTTGTACAATCCACGATCGTACTTGCCATACCTTGCTGACATTGGCCTTGGACGATGCCATCGATATTTGGCAGATTTTCTTTGGCCTGATCAAAAGTAATCGCTGCAGGACGTCCTGAAATATTCGCACTACTAACCAATAATGGTTTATTCAATTGCTGGATCACATTTAAAATAAACGGTGCATCCGGAATACGAACAGCGACGGTATCCTTCCCATTCGTATATTCTTTTGATACATCTTCTCTTAAAGGCAAGATCAAAGTCAATGGACCTGGTAAAAACGCATCAATGATCTTTTCGGTCCGCGCATCCACTTTCGCAATTTGTTTCATTTGCGAAGCACTCGCAACCATCATCGGAATGGGCTTGGTTTCCGGACGATGTTTGGCATGTTTTAAACGCGAAAGATCATTTAAATCTCCATAAACGACGCCCACACCATAAACCGTATCCGTAGGAATAGCTAAAACATCATGCGCTAAAAACGCATTCGCTACTTTTTGTGCATCTTTTTGTGTATATATCTTCATACTGTTAACCTCTTTCTATCTATGATAAAATAAAGATATGTTTGATACAACTATTGCGGCGATATCCACTGCACTAGCCCCCGGTGCGATTTCCATCGTTCGGGTATCTGGTGAAGATGCGATATCCATTGTCCAATCGATTTTTAATAAAGATATCACCAAGGCCAAATCCTATACCATGCATTATGGCTATATCATTGATGAAAATAAACAACCTGTCGATGAAGTATTGGTTTCAATCTTTCGTGCGCCAAAAACATATACGCGTGAAGACATTGTCGAAATCAATTGCCACGGTGGTGTATACATCACACGAAAAATATTGACCATGGTCCTCAGTCATGGTGCACAAATGGCCAAACCCGGTGAATTTACCCAACGGGCTTTCTATCATGGACGTATTGATCTATCCCAAGCCGAAGCAGTCGAAGATATGATCGAGGCCACCAATGATACTGCATCCAATATGGCCATCCAAGGTATTCGCGGTAGTGTAGCCGAATTGATCAAACCATTGATTGAAGATTTATTAAATATCATTGCACAAATTGAAGTCAACATTGATTATCCGGAATATGAAGATGTCGCTCAATTAACTACCGAAGAATTATTACCCATGACCAAGACATGGCTTGAAAAGATCGATGCCATCTTAGCACGTGCCCAAAGTGGTCAATTAGCGAAAAAAGGTATCGATACCATTTTAGTGGGTAAACCCAATGTTGGAAAAAGCTCTTTATTAAATGCTTTATTGGAAGAAGATAAAGCCATTGTAACCGATATTGCGGGAACCACCCGTGATTTAGTGGAAGGACAGATCCATATTGGATCCGCACAATTTAATTTGATCGATACCGCAGGCTTGCATGCCTCGACAGATCAAATTGAACAAATTGGGATTCAAAAAACCCAAGAAAAATTGAAACAAGCACAACTAGTAATCGTCGTATTGGATGGATCCAAACCATTGGATGCGGAAGATCAAAAATTATTAGACCAAACAAAAGAAAAGACACGCCTCATTGTCTACAATAAAAAAGACAAGTTGGAAACACAACAGGAAGGTATCTGGATTTCCGCACAAAATCATGAAATCGAACCTTTATTGGATGCCATGAAACAATTATTTGAAACCAATGTTGTCAATGAACATCCTTTATTATCCAGTGAACGACAGATTGGTTTGATCCAACAAGCCAAACAAGATATGTTGCATGCCAAGGAAGCCATGGAAATGGGCGTGGAACCCGATTTGGTTGAAATCGATATTCAATCGGCCCATGATCATTTAAAAGAAATCTTTGGAGAAGTCCATCGAGAAGACCTCATCGATACGTTATTTTCGAAATTCTGTTTAGGCAAATAAAAAGTTCTCGTTGTTGAGAACTTTTTTAGTGCTCTTTCCAAAAATCAACGGGTTCATAATCTTGTAGAGGCGCTAAGAAACCGGCATGATCTAATTCTGTTTGAATCAAATCTAAGGTCTTTTGATCTTCAGCCGATATCGTATGATAATGATAACCAGCCGTCACATTCATCAATAAAGACGAATGCCCCCATTCGATTTCATGAAGATAATTTTCTACATCGCGTCGTGATTTGATATTCAATGGCGCTTTTAATAACCCATACACACGATGATATACAAATACATCATCGATCTTACCACCAAGGTCTACAATCAAATTCATTTCTTCGCGAGCCTGCTCATTGGTATGATGAACTTTGAATACCCTTGTTGTTTCATTTTCCGCCAACAAGATATATCCTTTATTAGTCGATAAGATCTGCCTATTCTCAGCGCGTAATAAGGCAATATCCTGGACGACGACCTGACGAGAAACTTGCAGTTGTTTAGCCAATAAAGTACCAGAATATGGCTGTTCTTGTTTCGATAAAATGTGAATAATTTCTTCTCTTCGTTGTTTTCCCGTCATTCTATACCTCCTACAAAGCGTGTAAATGTTTTAGAGATACATCCAATATGGGTGCTGAATGTGTCAAAGCCCCACTTGAAATATAATCAACGGAAAGATCCTTGATCCGATCAATATTGGCTTTGGTTACATTCCCCGAAATTTCGATCTTTGCTTTACCATCGATCAAAGATATGGCTTGCGCCATCATATCATGATCCATATTATCTAACATGATGATGTCTGCACCAGCGGATACAGCTTCTTTGACCATGCCTAAATTTTCTACTTCCACCTCAATTTTACGTACAAATGGTGCATAGGCCCTTGCCATTTGAATGGCTTGTGAAACACCACCAGCCGCATCAATGTGATTATCCTTCAACATCACACCATCAGATAAATTATACCGATGATTATGACCACCGCCAACTTTAACCGCATATTTTTCAAAAATACGCATATTTGGCGTTGTCTTTCGTGTATCCAACAGCTGAATGGACGTTCCCTCTAATAACTTTGCCATCTGATGTGTATATGTGGCAATTCCACTCATCCGTTGTAAATAATTCAAAGCCGTTCTTTCACCGGATAATAGGACTCGAATGTCCCCTTTTACTTGTGCCAATACTTGTTGATCGTGAATGTTGTCGCCATCTTTGGCCTGCCACTCTACTTTCATGGTTGGATCGAGAAGGGTAAACACACGCTCGAAAACTTGAGCCCCACAAAGAATGCCATCTTCTTTCGCAATCAAGTCAACTTGGCCTTGTTTGGATGTGGGCATGACACAATTGGTCGATACATCTTCACTATTGATATCTTCTTCAAGAGCACTTTGGATCAAAGGATCCACGTGCAAACGCATTGTGATTGGATCAAACATATTTACCTCCTAAGCCATGACTTTGGTCTGAACCATATGCCGATAGGTTTCTTTCAAGACCGTCATGTTCGTATAGTCTTTTTCTTGGACCTTGGCAAAAACCAAGGGATTATGCAACTTTTCATACGATGCACTGATTTCTTTGGCTGCCCGTTTAGCAAACACCAAAGACTCCAACAAAGAATTCGATGCCAATCGATTCTTACCATGCACTCCATTGCAAGCTGTTTCGCCAATCGCATATAAATGATCCATCGAAGTCTTCGATTGTTTATTGACTTTGATACCACCCATAAAATAATGTTGCGCAGGAACAACTGGAATCGGTTCTTTTTCCGGATCATACCCCATTTCCAGACAATGTTGCACAATATGAGGAAAATGACTAATCAATTGTTCATGACCAATGGGACGAAGATCTTCCCAAACATGATCGGTTCCATCCTTTTTCATTTGTGCTTTGATTTTTTCCGTCAAAACATCACGTGGTAATAATTCATTGGTAAATCGTTGCATGTTCTTGTCATACAACAATGCCCCTTCCCCACGCACACTTTCACTGATCAAAAAGGAACGATCCTTTTCATTGGGTGAATAAAAAGTGGTTGGATGAATTTGCACATAATTGATATTCTTTAATGCGATGTGATGTTTGATAGCTAAGGCAATACCATCTCCTGTTAAATGACGGAAATTGGTAGAATGACGATAAACACCACCCACACCACCGGTGGCCAACAGCACATAATCAGCCGATACTTTTTCAATGGTACCATCCGCTTTCTTCATGATGATGCCATAACAAGTATTCTTTTCTTCCACCAAATCAATCATAGTCGTATATTCCAACAACGTGACATTGGGCAAAGTCATGACCTTTTTCAATAGATTCTTGGTGATTTCTTTTCCCGTTTCATCTTCATGAAACAAGATACGCTTATGTGTATGCGCTCCTTCTCGGGTAAAATCCAGTTTGCCATTGGCATTCTTATGAAAGTGGACACCATAGCTAATCAATTCATGGATCACATTTTGACTCGATCGAATCATGATATCGACCGATTCTGGATCATTTTCATAATGCCCTGCCTTCATCGTATCTTCAAAATAAGATTGATAATCTTGCTCATTTTTCAACATGCAGATGCCACCCTGCGCTAAAAAAGAATCACTACTTTCGGCATCTGATTTTGTGATGATAAGAATTTGTTTATTTCTAGGCAATTGTAAAGCCGCATATAATCCGGAACAACCACAACCTACAATGCAAATATCTGTTCTCATGTTTTGTCCTTCTTTCCTGACAGTGGCCATTATATTCTTTGTCAAGTCCATTGTCAAGACAATAGACTTGACAGTATTGACAAGCCTTTCTATAATGTCATTGTTTGCCAAGGAGTTAAAAAAATGAATACAAAAGAAATGCAAGATGAAATCAAACGCATCAAAAAAGAAAAAGATATGCTGATATTGGCCCATGCCTATCAAAGTCAAGATATATTAGAAGTTGCCGATTATATGGGTGATTCTTATGGATTAAGTGTCCAAGCTTCAAAAACCCATCACCAAAATGTCGTCATGTGTGGTGTTCGCTTTATGGCCGAAACCGTAAAGATCTTATCGCCAAATAAGCACGTTTATTTAGCCAATCGCTATACAGGTTGTCCTATGGCCCAACAAATGACCAAAGAAGATGTGTTGATGTTAAAAGAAAAATATCCGGAATATGCGGTCGTTGCTTATATCAATACCACTTCAGAATTAAAAACGGTTGTCGATATGGTTGTCACTTCCAGCAGTGCCGTGCGTATATTAAAAAAGATGCCTCAAAAAGACATCTTGTTTATTCCAGATCCCAATTTAGGTTCCTGGGTTGCCAAACAACTACCTGAAAAAAACATCAAGACCTTCCAGGGTGGTTGTCCAACCCATTGGCGCATCTCCAAAAAAGATGTGGAAAGAGCTCGCAAAGAACATCCTCATGCAGAAATATTAGTGCATCCTGAATGTAAACCAGAAGTCACGGAATTGGCCGATTATGCTGGAAGTACCACAGGGATCATGAAATACGCCAAAGAAAGTGATAAAAAAGAATTTGTAATTGGTACCGAAAACAGTATCGTCCAACATCTACAATTTGACTGCCCGGATAAGAAATTCTATTGTTTATCAGTCGAATGTGTATGTCACAATATGCGTCAAACCACACTGGTCGATGTCTACAATACCATCACCGGTAAAGAACAAGAAGAAATCCTTTTGCCGGAAGATATCATGCAAAAAGCCAAAATTGCGATCGATCAAATGGTCGAGGCCGGAAAATAATAAAAAAAAACACCAGAGAGTCCATGAATAAAGGACTTCTGGTGTTTTTATTCAAAACTTATTCGTACCATTCCGTGTGCCGAAGATTTAAATACGGACGAGATTGACGAGCTTGTTTGGCTTGATCCAAATCAATATCTACGCTCAATAGCTCCTCTTCATAGCCGGCTTGGGCAATCGTATTTCCATCCGGATCACAGACCAAGGATTCACCCGCAAAATGCATTTGATCCTCTTTTCCTGTGCGATTGCACATAGCCACAAAACAACAGTTTTGAAACGCTTGGACCCGAATCTCTTGTTCAAATAATTCCATTGGTTCCGCTTTGGTGTTGGCCGTTGGAATCAAGATCAAACCCGCGCCTCTTAAGGCTTCGGTACGAATGCTTTCCGGATAATGCCGATCGAAACAAACCACGATCCCGATATCACCAAACACATGAAAGCCATCATTGGCTGGTGTGTAATAATCTTGTTCGTAAAATTGATCCACTTGTGCAATATGTACCATCTTTTGACAACCTATGATCTGACCTTCTTTGTCAATCAAAAAACTGGCATCATATTTTTTATCCTCTTCTCGAAAATAAAAATTTGGACAAGCCATGATTTGATATTGTTTACACAATTCACGAAATTGGGTAAATATCGGATTCTCTATATCGATTGCGTTTGGATCCATATGACGATATTGAGCAAAAAAAGGCGACATTTGAACTTCGGGATAAACAATCAGATCCACTTTTTGTTGTCCTGCTTGTCGCAACAAAGACAAGCTCTTATCCACATTTTCATCCCAATTCTTTGACATCTGCATTTGTGCGAGTGCTATTTTCATACACTATCCTTTGTCTATTTCTAGACTCCTACATCGCATATCCCATCATAAAATCGGCCCAACCATCTTGATCACAAGGCTTTTTTGTGATGATATCCGCCACCGATTTCGTATCTTGCGAACCATTTTTCATACAAACACCCAAACCACTATATGCCAACATCGAATTATCATTCGATGTATCACCAAAAGCCATGACTTGATAAGCTGGTATTTGTTTCAATTCACAATATTTCTTGAGTGCAAATCCCTTGTTGGTATGCTTATTCGCAAATTCATATAAGGTCGATTGCGTTTTAAAGCCTTCATATCCAGATTGGATCGGATGGGCTTTAAAATACGCTTCTACATCTGCCATTTCATTTTCGGGTACTCGGAACATGATTTTCGCATTCTCCGTTCGATACAAATACGAAATGTCATCGACCTTCTTGACCTTTCGATTAGAAGAAGAAGCCGAAACCTGAACCATCTCATCTTCTTTAACACAAACGACCACACCTGGTTCATAAATAATGGGATTGCCATGAAACGGTTTCATCAAATCAATGGTTTCTTTGATCCACTCTGGTTTCATCATATAGTAACTATATTCCTGGTTGGTTCGACAATCACGCAAACTTGAACCATTCATCCCAATCATCATATCAACATCAATGCCCCAGTTTTCAATCATAAAGTCTAGATCCTCTAAGGGACGACCACTGGCTAAGCCAAATAGGATTCCTTTGGCACGCAATAATTCAATGATCTTTTTTGCTGGTTTAGACAGCGAAGCATGCGGTACGATCAGCGTATTATCAATATCACAAACAACGAATTTAATGTTTTTCTTCATCTTCCACTTTCTCCTTTGGCATTTCTTGTATCGTCTTTTTATGGAAAGATCGAACGACCATTGACGATAAAAAGACACTGATACATCCAAATATGCCAGCAAACATAAGAATACTATATGTATATTGTTTCAATTGTCCGGTAAAGGCAAAAATCGATAAAAGGATCATCAATAACGAAAATATAAGATCCAACAACCATGCCTTACTTTTCAAGGCATACATCTGCACACTATTTTGTAGAATAAAAATACTCTGGATCAAAGAAAACAACTGCATATATTCTTTGACATTTCTCGTCATATCATTGATACGAATCAATCCAACCAATCCCAATAGGATCAATAAGACCCCTAAGGTAAACCCATAATCCGACATGTGTTGATACGATTTGCTCAGAAAATACGAAACGATCTCATAAATCCCGATGCCCCATAAGACGATACAAAAGACATAACACAAACTACTGAATTGCACATTTTTGGAAAACAACATGGCTGCACCAATGAGGATACTTGCCACCGCTGTGATGGCTTGTAAGATCGCGCCATTATTCTTGAACCGTTTCATTCTCTCCTCCATGGGTATTCAAATACCATTTTACGATAGCTGTGCCAATGATCAACACATAACCAATCAAGCTCATTCGATCCGGCCATTCATGGAAAACCAAAAAGCCCAATATCGCTGCATAGATCACTTGTGAATAATCAAAAACCGATATTTCTTTGGCCGGTGCAAATGTATAAGCAGCCGTCACACTAAATTGGCCCAAAGCAGCTGAACAGCCTGCTAAGATCAAACACAATAATTGGATAAATGTCATCGGTTGATAATCCATGAGCATCGGGATCAAACAGACAATCGATGAAAAGGCCGAAAAAACAAAGACAATCAATGGTCCTGGCACATTATGCTTTCCTAATTTACGCACAAAAGTATAGGCCGTTCCTGCACACATGCCACCAATCAATCCCACAATAGCTGGTAATGAGGCCAATCCTGCGGTTGGCTTGACCACAAACATGGCTCCGACAAACGCAACAATGACCGTAAGGATATCCATGGAATTGGGTCTTTCACCCAAAATAAAAATAGACATCAAGACCGCAAAGAAGGGACTCATCTTATTTAAGATATTCGCATCGGGCAATGCCAAACGACTGATTGCCCAGAAATTAAAGATCAAGCCAATCGTACCAAACAACGATCGCAAAAATAACGGCAAATAATCCCTTTTATCGACATGCAACGATCCTTTGTATCGAACCAAAGAAACACTCGCAATCAAGACCGCTACGATGTTTCGGAAAAAGGCCTTCTGCATCGTTGGCACATTTCCTGCCAACTTCACAAAAAAGCTCATAAACGCAAAGCCTAAAGCGGCCAATAATATAAATAAAATTCCCTTTACATGATCATTCATACGTAGATTTTAAACCTTTCAACAAAATAAAGAAAGGTGCCACCCTCCTTACTGAAACGCGCATATTTTTACTTCTTTTGCGCATATGCCCATTATAGCACAAAGGCCTAGCATTTCTGCTAGACCGACTCATTTTCAAATACTTCTTGCATCGATGGTACCCTTTCTTTATTGGTTTGTTCTTCATATTCTTTCAAAGATGCAATGGCTTCTTTGGACATCGGAATCAAAACGATCATATTAAAGATCGTCATCAAACCAATGCCAATATCTCCCAAATCCCATACAAAAGTATAGGTTGCTAGTCCACCAATAAACAATTGGGATAAAGCCAATACCTTATAGATAGTTTGTGGCATCCAACGATCCCCAAAAATATAGGCGATATTGCTGCGAGCATAATACAAAATTCCAATAAACGTTGAGAAACTAAACAACCACAAGACAATCGCAATAAAGATGACACCCACTTGACCAAAATGATAGGACATCGCACTCTGCAACAAATCCATACCTTGTAGTCCATTGATCACTGCATGTGGCGCAGTCAACATGATCATAGCTGTACACGTACAAATCACGATCGTATCAATAAAGACACCTAAACTTTGGAGCATGCCACTCTTGACCGGATGCGAAACATGACTAGTAGCTGAAGCACAAGGCGCAGATCCTGAACCAGCTTCATTGGAAAATAAACCACGTTTGACACCATTCATCAATACGGCACCAAAACCGCCCGCAACCATTTGTTTCAAACCAAACGCTTGAACAAATATTTCATGGATGACCGAAGGAAGCGATGTGATATTTCGAACCATGACATAAATTGTCAAGCCAAAATAGAAACAAGCCATGATTGGTACAATCACATCCAATACTTTGACTGTCATGTTTTTTCGTAAAACGATACAAGCCGCTAAAGCGACCAAGATAACCGTCGTATAGATAGGTGGAATATGAAATGCATTTTCAAATGCCGAAGAGACCGAATTACCAACAACTTGACTAATGCCAAACCAACACAATAAACCCGAAAACGCAAATACGATGGCAATGATACTTTTCTTTTTCTTGGTCTTGCGGGTAAAGAAAGCATGAATATAATAAGCAGGACCCCCACGATAGCCACCATACAAAGGATCTCGTTCATGATAGAGTTGTGCCAATGTGGCTTCCACAAAAGCTGTTGAAGAACCAACAATAGCCGTTAACCACATCCAAAAAACGGCACCGGCACCACCGGCACTGATAGCAGCGACAACACCGACTAAATTTCCCATACCCACACGAGTGGCGGTCGAAACGATCAAACCTTCCAATCCCGAGATGGCATGAGCTTCTTGATCTTTCTTTTCCATGGTGATCTGGATCATATCTTTAAAATGACGAATGGGCAAAAAACGCGTCCGAATTGTAAAAAAGATACCCGCAGGAATCAAGATCAACACCAATAAGGATAATCCAACATGAAAGTGAGGAAAAGAAATGGTAATCAAATCGCCCCACAAGAAATAATAAATAAACTGTACAAACGCCATAGTTACACCTTGACTTTCTCATGGTCCAATATAAAATAAAAATATATATTTGTACAATTAATAGTCTTTATAATAAGCATTGGAAATTCTTATGGACACAAAACTGATTCAAACTTTTATCACCGTAGCTGAACTCAATAGTTTTTCAAAAGCTGCCAAAAAACTTGGGTATTCCCAGCCGACCGTTTCGCAACAAATCCATCAATTGGAAAATGAACTCCATGTTCCCCTGTTTGAACGTGTTGGTCATACAATCAAGTTGACCGAACAAGGCCATCAAAAACTCATGATGGCACAAGCCATTCATCATGAAATGCAAGTCTTTATTACGCAAAAGGAAGATACCTATCAAGGTTCTGTCCACATTGCGATGGCTGATTCTTTATGCGATCCTCTCATCACCAAACACTTTCAACAATTTCATGAAGAATACCCACATATCGATTGGATCATCACCACAGGAGGTACCTTTGATATGTATTCGATGATCGATCACAATCAGGTCGATATCGTCTGTACCTTGGATGATCATTTATACGATATGACCCACTTAGTAACCAACGAAGAAAAGATTCCATGTCATTTTGTCGCATCCAGCCATCATCCGCTCGCAAATCAAAAAATGATTTCGGTTGAGCAACTCATCCAATATGATTTTATCTTGACGGAAAAGAATATGAGTTATCGTCGCAAATTAGATACGCTTCTAGCTCAAAAACAACTCGAAATCAAACCCATCCTAGAATTTGCATCAACCCAAGATATTTGTGAAATCATTACGCAAAATGTTGGTATATCCTTTTTACCTGATTTTGTCGTTGAACCTTACATTGAAAAACATGAAATTGTCTATTTAGACATTCCTGAAATTCAACTCCATGTCTGGAAACAAATCTTTATCCACAAAGAAAAATGGATCAGTCCCGTTTTGCAGGCAACAATTGATTATCTTTCCAACATTCATCTACAAAAAAAGAACTCGGATTGAGTTCTTATTTTTCTTTTGCTTCTTTGTCACGATCAAACGCAATTAATTTCGCGATGATTTCATCACAAATCTGATCGGTGCTCTTACCATCGGTCGCAACAACCACATCGGCTACCGCCAGATATTTATCTTTACGTTGATTCAACAAATCGGAAATAAATTCGACATTCATATGGTTATTTAAAATTGGTCTTTCATCACTATCTTTGACACGTTCCAAAATGGTTTCTGGTGTGGCAGTCAATAAAACGATACGACCATTCTTCTTCATGTGATCGGCATTATCGGCACGAAGGATGACACCACCACCACAAGAAATGATGCCTTGTTTGACTTTTTGTAGTTCAATCAAACAGTTCGATTCCAAATTACGGAAGTAGATTTCACCATATTCATCAAAAATCTCGGAAATCGACATACCTTGTTTCTTCACGATCATCTCATCCATTTCGATTCGATGCATTTCCAATTTACGTTCCAATTCGCTTGCGATTGTCGTTTTTCCAGCACCCATGAAACCAATCAAGAAGACATTATAATCAAATAAAGCCTTGGCTTGAACACGACGAGAATTCTTCATGATATATTTGAAAACATCCAAGATTTCTTCTTCAAATTCATTATCTTTTAAATATTCCTCTAAAGCCTTGGTTTGTTTCGCTTCTTGTTCCGGTTGAAGAATCGGAATTCCGGTTGCTTTTTTATACGCAATGATGTCTTGAATCAATACCATTCGATCCGCTAAGGCATCGATGATACGCATATCGGTATCACCAATCTTCTCACGAATTTCTTCCAATTGTTTTGTATCACTCATAATCTTTCACCTCAAAAAAATAGCCACGTTTATGTGGCTATCATTATACCTTATCTCTATTTTTCCGACAAGTTGGATTTAGCGATTGGCCTCTTTCATATAAGCATGAACTAACGAAGCATCCACTTGTTTTTCAATCGCTTCATACACTTTTTCACTTCGCGTATCCATTTCGGCTTGGGTGGCACTATCCAATGTAATAATTTGGGTGCCACTATCCTTGATGGTTTGAATACGTGAAGCAATTCGCTTATCCGATTGTTTACGAGCATACTCTTTCGCAATTCGTGCAGCTTGACGAATGATCTTTTGTTGGTTCTTTGGCAAAGACTTCATAAATTCACTCGAAACCGTTAAAGAAATCAAATGTGGCAAGTGATTGGTTTCCACTACATAATCTTGTTGCTCATACAATTTATTCGAAACAATGACTTCATATGGATTTTCTTGGGCATCAATCGTTCCTTGCTGTAAACCAATATAAACTTCCGAAAAAGTCATTGGTGTTGGACTGGCTCCTAATTGTTTCCAGAACATCATATGATAGGAATTCTCCATTGTTCGAATCTTTTGTCCTTTAAAATCATCGATGAATGCAATCTTTTTATTAGTCGACATGACACGGAATCCCTGATCGGCATATCCTAATAATTCATAACCGCCTTTATTATAGACTTTCTGGATTTTTGCCATAAATTCTGGATCATCAATAGCTGTTCGTACCAAGTTAATATCATTATAAACACGAGGCATATCAAAGACGGCAATATCTGGCATGAAAGTGACTTGTGGTGCTGTATTTTGAACCACAAAAGGAATATCTCCATCCTTTTGACTTTCCAATAATTCACGATCCCCACCCAAAACACTATTGGGATACACTTGGATTTTCATCTTACCCTGACTCAATCGTGAAACTTCTTGTGCAAACTTTTCTGCATAAATCTGAGTAACGGTATCTTCTGGACTCGATGTTCCCAATGGCCAAGCATATCGTTGTGTACCCGTACTGGCTTGGGTACCACAACCAGCTAAGGAAAGCGATAAAATACCGCTTACTACAAGGGCAGTTAATTTTTTTAATCGTTTCATTCTGTTCTACCCTCCTAATAAACATAAACTGATTTGTGGCACAAATGTAATCAATAATAACGCAATCAAGAAGATACCAATCATTGGCATCGCCTTACGAGCAATATCCATGACTGGCACTTCCGTTAGTGAACTAGCTACAAACAAGTTGACGCCAATTGGTGGTGTCACAAAACCGATGGCTAAGTTGACGACCATCATGACACCAAAATGAATTGGATTCATACCTACTTGCGTGACAATTGGCACTAGGATTGGTGACAAGATCAAAATCGCTGGAGTTGTATCCATGACCATACCAACCACCAACAAGAAGGCATTGATCACCAACAATAAAACAACCTTGTTTGTAAAGTGGGATAAGATCCAAGCACTAATGGTTTGTGGCACTTGCATCAATGTCAATACACGCGAGAATGCCACGGCCGCAGCCAAGATAAATAATATAGGTGCATACGTATGGACTGCTTCCACAAAAATATGCCAAATATCTTTCCACTTCAGTGTTTTATAGACAAATAAACTAATGATCAACGCATAGAATACGGAAATAACAGCAGCTTCGGTTGGTGAAGCAATTCCGGAATAAATACATCCCAAAATAATCACCGGACTCAATAAAGCTAAAAAGCCGTCTTTGAACACTTTCATAAAACCAGCTTCATGCAATTCTTGGACTTTCGTATTGATCTTTTCTTTATCTTCGCCGTGTCGTTTACAGTAATAAACGCAATATGCCATCAATAAGAACCCAATCAATAAACCAGGCACGATACCGGCAATGAACAAATTACTGACCGATTCCCCACTGGCCATCGCAAACATGATAAATGGAATGCTTGGTGGAATAATAACACCTAAACCACCAGCTACCGCAACGATCGCAATGGAAAATTTCTTTTCATATCCCAGTTCCAACAAAAATGGAATGGTCATTGAACCAACGGCTGCCACCGTAGCCGGTGCCGAACCGGAAATGGCCCCATAAAATAAGCAGGTCACTACGACAGCACAAGGAATACCAGCTGTTAAATTGCCTAAAAAATACGCAAAAATATCAAATAATTTCTTTGAAATTTGTCCATGTGCCATGATGATACCGGCCAACACAAACATGGGTACGGCCAATAGTGGAAAGCTATCGATTCCACCCAACATGGAACGAATCACAAAACTACCACTTGCGGTAAAACTTGGATCAAACAAGCCGGGTAATACTGCAACAATGCCCAATGAAATAGATATCGGTACAGCAATCAATAGACAAATGGCAAAAATTATAAATACGACTCCTACTGACATACTACTTACCCTTTTCCTTTACTGTATCGCTAATTTCATCCGCCAATGTTCCTTCTTCTGGAAAATCCACATCCTTCTTCAATACGATTTCCATATTGATGAACCAACGCTGGATCAAACGAATGCCTGTTAAGATGAAACAAAAGAAAGGTGCTGCTTGGACATAATACATGGGAATGCCGCATGCAGGTGATAACTGACCACTTTCAATGGTTGCCACCAAATAACGATAGGCATAGGGAATCAATACCCCAAAGAAGAGAATGGAAATTGTCAAGTTCACAACTTTAAACATAGCCTCTCCACGTTTTGGAAACATTTTGATAAAGTGATCGATCTTGATCGAAATACACTTTCGCGTACAAAGACTGACACTTAAAAAAGCAGACCAGATAAATAAATACCGGGTGATTTCTTCTGACCACGACAAAGAAACACCAAGTAAATAACGCGAAATCACTTGCATGCCCATGATCACTGCCATCGCAATCAGAAGGAGCACCATCAGTATTTCTTCGAGATTTTCTTCTAAATACTTCAGAACTTTCATCCTACTTTCCTCTCTGACTAATAATTAAATTATACTTAAACAAAAAGCACATGTCACGCAGAAGATGACATATGCTTCCTTGCTTTTTACAGACTCTTATGAATCAATGTTAAGATCATATTTAGATCTTCGGCATTCATTTGACCAGGTGCTGATACTTTGCCAACCGCACCAAAGGTAGCTGCCGAACCAAATACCTCACCACACAAACGTGAAATTAATCCCGTACCTGCCATGGACATGGTAATAATTGGCCGATCTGCATAATTTGTTGCCATCTCTTCAGTAGCCGCTAATAATGTCAATACATCCTTTTTATTGTTTGGCATTACCGCGATCTTTGGGATATCGGCGCCTTGTTCCTGCATCTTGCGTAAACGCGAAACAATATCTGCTTGATCTGGTGTCTTATCAAAATCATGATTGGAAGCTACGACTTTTACATTGTTTTGATGAGCAACCTCAATGATTTGTGCTACATAGTCATCACCAGTAAAAGCTTCTACATCCACTAAATCAACCAAACCCGTTTTGGCAATGTTTTGATTCAATTCCACATAAGCTTCTGGCTCAATGGCTTTTTCGCCACCCTCTTTTGCGGTACGGAAAGTAAACAAGATGGGTGTGTCTTGCAAGACATCACGTAAAGCTTGCGCTACATCCTTGACTTGATCAAAATCAAATACACCTTCAAACCAATCTACTCGCCATTCCACAATGTCTAATTCAACATTCGCAAATGACTTGGCAGCAGCAATAATTTCATCTTTTGTTTGGCCAACAATTGGCACGATGATCTTCGGAAGACCTTCGCCAATCGTGACATTTTTTACTTGTACTGTATTCATCTTTTTTATCCTTGTTCTACCGAATCAACCATTTTCGTATAACGTAAGTTTACATACAATCCCAATAATACACCAATACCAGTGATCACGATATTCATGACCATGACTTGGCTCGGTGCCATTTTGGAAGCAGCCGTTAAGATCGTATAGTTACATAAAGAAGAAGCAATCATGACCAATGCCGTTACAGTTCCTTTGATTTTTGGGAACAACATATTACATACCGAAGTCGCAATCTGAAGCAATCCACCAGCTCCAGCCCAACCAATAACGAAAGAACCAAGGATCATCAAGCTTTGTGTCTTACCAATCAACACAACGATCATAGTGATCAAGCAGATGGCAGGATACACCAAGATAAAACGAACATCTTTGATCTTACGTGTTAATAAAGCCGTCACGATCAAGGCAAGGATCGTACCAGCGGAATAATACGTTTGCATGATGGAAGGATTGGCCCAACCCACATTTTCGACTGCAAAGTTTTGCGCACAATTTAACCATAACTGGAATGTACCCGTACAAGTGAAACCAATCAAGATCATCGCAATGGATTCCAAAGAGAAATGCGTATGTTTTAAACTTTCTACTAAGCCTTCCTTCTTGCCTTCGGCTTTTTGATCAGCATCTGGCAATGGGAAGATCATTACTAGTACAAATAGAATAAGGTACGCAATACCACAAATCCAGAATAAACGATTATACGATGTCAATCCAGCAGCTGTTGTTGAAACTGTCACACCTAAGAAGAAAGGCAACAACATTTGCGAAATCGCGATAAAGAATTTGATTCCCATTGTTGCGACACCTGGTGCCGAATAGAAGATTTCGGTAACAGCTGGATAAATTCCTGTATCCAAGAAAGAGTTGGCAATACCACCAACAATGGCACAAATATACGCAATTTGATATCCACCATTTGGACCGGCATTAAACGCAAAAGCCAAACCAATCAAGTAAATCGCATACGAAGCACTACCAATCGCAGTAGAAATACGACGACCCAATTTATCCGATAATGGACCGGCAAATGGTAAAGCAATCAATCGTCCCAAACCAAGTGCTGCCGAAATAGCTGTAATGGCCATGGCTTCCACTTGCCATGAAGCCGCAAGTGCATCTTTGATCAATGCTTGTCCTAAAACAGAGCATCCCACACCATGGATAAAGTAATTCAAGTACATGATCAATGCACTAGGCAAATATTTTTTCTTCATTTATTTGTCTCCCTTTTTCTCTCTCTTTTATTATTCGTATTTAATTCCTAAGACTTCTTTCATGTGTTCGATTGGCATATCATGACCTGTCCACATTTTGAAACCAGCAGCCCCTTGGAACAACATCATGCCAAATCCATTCATTTTCTTGCATCCAACTTCTTCTGCCATTTCCAAGAATCTTGTTTTGGCTGGCGCATATACTGTATCCGTTACGATCAAATCAGGACGTAGATACGAAGTATCTGGCAACCAAGTTTGTCCTTCCAATGGTTTCATTCCCATACCAGTTGCGTTTGCCAATAAATAGGAATCGGCAATTTCACGACGCAAAGCTTCTTTATCATCTAAATCAAACAATTGTGCATGACAGTTTGTCTTTTCATTGATTTTCTTTACTGTTGCTTGAGCATTTTCCCAGAATTTATCATGACGATTAAAGATGGAAATTTCTTTTACACCATCCAATGCTGCTTGGATTTCAATGGCAGTAGCAGCACCACCAGCACCAGCAATCGTCATTTTCTTACCAATGACATCGATATCATAGTCTTTCAAAGATTCCATATAACCAATTCCATCGGTGATATGTCCAGTCAATACACCATTATCATTTGTGATCGTATTGACCGCTCCACATAATTCAGCAGCTGGTGATAATTTATCCAAATATTGTCCAACCACGGTTTTGTTTGGCATGGAAACATTGGAACCAACCATTTTCAATGCACGCAATCCTTTGATGGCATCTTCCAAAGTGCTGTTATCTACTTCGAAAGCCAAATATGCATAATCAAGTCCTAAATATGCGAATGCTTCATTATGCATTGCAGGTGAACTTGAATGACGAATGGGATAAGCCATTAAACCAATCAATTCTGTGTGTCCTGTTAATCTTTCAGTCATTTTCTTTCTCCTTTTGTCTCACATGTTAAAAATTTAACAATCCATGGGTATTATAATCTAGCCATCTTTGCATTTCTAATATCATTTTTGTTGGAAATCAGTACATTCAATGTATTAATGATGATATAATTGTTGCAGGAGAAACATTGTGACATTAAATCAAATATTATATTTTCATCGTGCTGCTACATTGGAACACTTCAATTTGGCTGCTGAAAGTCTACATATTTCGGAACCCTCCCTTTCGCGATCCATTTCTTCCTTGGAACAAGAACTAGGAACATCTTTATTTGAAAAGAAGGGTCGAAATGTATCATTGACCAAAGCCGGGCGACTTTTTTTAGAGCAAGCCACCATTATCTTGAATGATATCAGTACCGCTCGTATGCGGATGCATGAATTTACTGAAAGTGGCGGACATGTCGTCATTGCGTATGTAGCACCACTGGCCCATTGGTTTTTACCTTCTTTAGTCAAACATTTCAAACAATCGGTGGATAATCGCAATATCCAATTTAATTTTTATGAAGGATATACCGATGCGAACATCAAAGGACTTCGTGAAAAAAAATATGATTTGGTGTTTGGTTCCAGTAAAGAAGATCAACCCGATGTCACTTTTATTCCAATCTTGAAACAAGAAATGGTTGTTTTATTGCCAAAAGATCATCCCATGGTCAATGAAAAATATCTTGATCATACGATCTTTTCAAAATATCCCGTCTTGTGCTACGATCCCAAAACGGGTTTAGGAAAAACAACCGTGAATTACTTCAAAGAATATAATGTCCATCCCAATATTACGAGTACCTTTCCAGATGAAGACAGTTTGGCTGCCTTTGTTGCGGATGGTTTTGGCATTGCCTTGGCCAGTGACTCCAAACCCATCTATCGGGATGATATCGTAATCAAACGATTGATCCCGGAAGAACAATTTATGCATACGATATATATGGCTTATTTAAAGCACGCGGTGCAAATGCCCGCGGTACGAAAAATGATCGAGTATGTCAAAACAAATGCAGGAGCAATGTGAGATTGCTCTTTTTTAATAGTTTTTTTGTACTAATTTTGAACAAAATAAGAATTAGACATTCATTCCCCGGTTCTTTACACTTGTATATGGTTAATTGTTAGTATTTTAACAAGCAAGGAGAGGAAACATGAAAAGTAAGTATTCACACATTTTTTCACCATTTACAGTACAACGCATGACAACAAAAAATCGTATTGTCATGACGCCAATGGGTACAAACTTTGGTGAACATAGTGGCGAAATGAGTTTTTTACACATTAATTATTATGAACAACGTGCCAAAGGTGGCGTTGGTTTATTAACTGTTGAAAATGCGAGTGTCTATTCCCCTCAAGGATCCAACGGAACGACACAATTACGCATCGATCGTGATGAATTTATCCCTCGTTTATTCAATTTATGCGAGCGTGTTCATAAACATGGAGCATGCATTTCCATCCAATTAAATCATGCCGGTGCCAGTGCTATGTCATCTAGAACGGGAGAACAACCTGTATCTGCTTCTAATATTCCAAGTAAAGAAGGTGGCGAAATTCCTCGTCCATTGGAAAAAGATGAAATCTATATGATCGTCAAAAAATATGGAGAAGCCGCAAAGCGTGCCCAAATTGCTGGTTTTGATGCCGTAGAGATCCATGCTGGACACTCTTATTTATTGAGTCAATTCTTAAGTCCATTGACAAACAAGCGTACCGATGAATTTGGTGGTAGTGCGGAAAATCGAGCTCGATTTACACGTTTAGTCATCGATGAAGTACGTAAACAAGTAGGTCCTTTCTTCCCAATTTTCGTACGTATCAGTGCCGATGAATTCTTAGATGGTGGAAACACATTGGATGATTGTATCGATTACTTACAATATTTCGGTGACAATGTCGATGTGTATGATGTATCGGCCGGCTTAAATGGTTCCATTCAATATCAATTGGATGCCAACTATATGCCTGATGGATGGCGTTCGTATATGGCACGTCGTGTCAAGGAAGCCTATGGCAAACCAGTTGTAACCGTTGGTAACATCCGTGATCCAAAAGTTGCTGAAGATATCTTAGCTCGTGGCGATGCCGACTTAATCGGTATGGGACGTGGTTTGATTGCCGATCCGGACTGGGTCAACAAAGTAGAATTTGGTCATGAAGACGATATTCGCAAATGTATTTCTTGTAACGTTGGTTGTGCTGGCCATCGTATTGGTTTGAATCAGCCTATTCGTTGTACCGTCAATCCAGCTGTAAACAGTGGTGCCGATTACTATAAACACAAAGTCAATAAACCTTGCAACGTAGTTGTTGTCGGTGGTGGAACCGCTGGTTTAGAAGCAGCTTGTACCGCTGCAGAAGTAGGTTGTACAACTTTCTTGATTGAAAAGAGCAATCAATTGGGTGGTCTTGCATCAATCATTTCTAACATTCCAGATAAAACGAGAATGAAAGACTTCCCTAAATATTTAATTCATCGTGCTTCCAAGCTCCATAATTTATTCATTTTTAAGAATACCGAAGCCAATGTAGATTTGGTTAAGAACTTGAATCCAGATATCATTGTTAATGCAACCGGTTCAACCCCAACTTTACCGCCAATTACAGGTCTTCATGATTTAGTAGACAAAGAAGGTACACGTGTTGCGACTGTATTAAAGATGATCGAACGTATGGATACCTATCCAGAAGATATGAAAGGTCAGAAAGTCGCTGTTGTTGGTGGCGGTGCCGTTGGTCTAGATGTCATGGAATACTTCACCGAAAAAGGTGCCGATGTTACCATGATTGAAATGTTACCAATCATTGGTAATGGTTTAGATCCTGTCACAAAATGTGATACACAAACCAAAATGAAGAAATACAACGTGAAACAAATGACGAAGACAGCACTTCAAGAAGTACACAATGATAAATTCGTTGTGAAGAATCCAGAAGGTGAAATTGAAGATGTACCATTCGATTATGGCTTCATTTGTTTAGGTATGCGTGCAAGCACTCCAGTTTTAAAAGACTTAGAAGAAGCATATGCCGATACCAATGTGGAAGTTTATAATATTGGTGATAGTAAACGTGCTCGTCGTATCATTGAAGGTACAACCGAAGGACGTAACGTGATCGAAGTATTAAAACGTCACGATTTCATGTAAAAAAGAAAATGGATCATATCTTAGATATGATCCATCTTTTTTTATTCCGCAAAGAATTTTTCTTTCACTTCTTTTACTGGCATATCCATACCGGTATACAGCTTGAAGGCGGCTACGCCTTGCCATAGTAACATGCCCTTACCACCAACGGTTTGACAACCATGAGCTTTGGCATCTTTTAATAATTTGGTTTCCACTGGATTGTATACTGTATCGGCTACAACCAAGCCTTCATGGAAGACCGACATATCTTCAACAACAGATTTATCATCCATTGGTTTCATACCAACGATCGTGGCATTGACTAAGATATCACTATCTAAGATTTCTTTCTTAAATGCTTCTTTATCTGCCAAATCAATCACATTCACTTTACATGCAGGAACGGCATCCATGATTTTTTTCGCCGTTTCTTCAATACGTGGGAAGAAAGCATCCTTAATATTGAAGATGGAGATTTCACGTGCGCCATCCAAGGCTAACTGGACTTCAATGGCTGTAGCTGCTCCGCCGCCTCCAACAATGGTAATTTTCTTATCTTTTACTTCGACACCATGATCACGAAGATTATTATTGAAACCTTCCCCATCGGTAATATGGCCAACTAACTTGCCATCTTCATTGACAATCGTATTGACCGCGCCAATGATCTTAGCAGCTGGAGAAAGTTCATCGACATTCTGAGCTGCTGCAATTTTGTCAGGCATCGTGACATTACATCCACGCATGTGGAAGGTCCGCATGGCTTGTAAGGCTTCCGGTACTTTATCTTCTTTGATATCGAAGGCAACATAGACATAATCCAATCCCAATCGTTCAAAACTGTAATTATACATAGCCGGTGACCCCGAATGGCCAACCGGCGATCCAATTAACGCTAATAATCCTGTTTTTCCTGAAATTCTGTCTGTTGTCATAAACGTCTCCTTTTATTATGTAGGTACATCATATCAAATAGAGAATTCGATTTCCATTGATTTTGAAAATATTTTCATTTTTACTTTCAATTTTGTTACATTATCGCGTAGAAAGAGAAGCCAAAAAAGCCAAGTAACATCCAAAATCGCCACAACGCTTCCGGAAATACTTTCCATCTTTTTCGTAGCCAATGCGATCTCGCCATGCACAACGGTATCCCATAGAACGAAGATAATTCGCTAATTCATCCAATCCGTAGATAACCGCATTGTGTTTTTTCGTACGTGTATCATTCATGGCATGGTTTTCTTCTTTCGTTTGTATCGCCCATTTGGTTCGAATATCAATATATTCAATGCTTGCCTCTAATAAAAGGCGATAATATTCTTTAGCGACCAAATCTTCTCCCATCTCAAAAATCATTTGATCATGGATTTGCGCTGCATCATCAATGCTTAAAGCCTCTGGCTCTCTATCATATGTATGAATTGTAAAAAATTCCATGTAAATCACCCATACCTATTATAGTCCTTTTCTTAAATAAATTAAAAAAACTGCTGATATCAGCAGTCTTTCCAAACTTCTTCGGCAATTTCTTTGATCAATGCCAATTTCTTCCATTGATCCTCATCCGTAATCTTATTTCCCTCTTCGGTGGAAGAGAAGCCACATTGTGTTGATAAGCACAATTGATCCAATGGTACATATGTTGTTGCTTCTTGGATACGTGCCTTCACTGCTTCCGGATCTTCTAATTCTGGGAATTTGGATGTAATCAATCCCAAGACCACTCTTTGATTTTGGATAAATGATAATGGTCGAAAATCACCGGAACGATCGGAATCGTACTCAAGGAAGAAACCATCGACATGACAGTTTTTAAATAGAATATCCGCAACCGGTTCATAACCACCACTTGAGAACCAAGTCGAACGGAAATTACCACGACAAATATGCATTGTAATTGTCATATCAGCTGGCTTTGCATCAATGATCTGATTGATCATCTTAACATATTTGCGTCCTACTTCATCCACATTGATTCCTTTTTGGGCATAATTTTTACGCTTGGATGCATCACAGAATTCACCCCATGACGTATCATCCAATTGTAAGTAACGACAACCTAAATCATAAAATGCATGGACGGCTTTAATGTATGCTTTCGCTATATCATCCAATAATAAATCTTCATTATCTTTATAGCGTGCAATAGGTTGATATGTATCACTGGAACGAACACACGCAATCAAATGCAACATACTTGGTGAAGGAATGGTTTGTTTCAAATCTACATCTCCCGCAATGGATTTCAAATACGCAAAGTGGGATAAGAAAGGATGCTCTGCAGGAAAATCCACTTTATCCGTAAACGTTAAAGTGGCTCCTTTTGGCTTATCTCCCTTGAATTCAACCGACCAATTGGTTTGATCCACATGTTGAACGCCATCTAATTCTTCCAAGAAATCCAAATGCCACATTCTCCGGCGAAATTCGCCATCAGTCACCGCTTTTAAACCAACAGCCTTTTCTTTTTCAACCAATTCTTTGATGGCCTTATCTTCAACCGCTGTTATTTCATCTTTTGAAATTTCTCCATTCGCAAATTGTGCGCGCGCTTCTTTTAAGTAGGCCGGGCGCAAAAAACTACCTACGATATCATAACGATATGGTCTTTGACTCATACTTCATTCTCCTTTTCAGTATCTTTACTTTACCGCAAAAGAAGATATTTGAATAATAGTTAATAATTAGCTCTTCCATAGTTTAAAACTATAACAACACAAAAAAGGAAAGAGCTTAACAGCCCTTTCCATCTAAACCACAAGCTTGCCCTTCTGCAACTGGTTCTGCTTTTAAATAGCTTCGCCAATCTTGTAACCAAGTTCCATCATCTAAGATCAATGTAGGAATACCAATCTGTCCTTTTTTCTTGACCTCTTCATATTGTGGATCTTGATCTCGATGTTTTAGAAACATTTTTAAATTTGCCAGTGAAGCATTGATATCAATAAATTCATAATCGATTCCGTGTTTATCACAGAAATTCTTTGCTTCGATGCAATGTGGACAAAGATTTGAACCAATGATTTTCATAGGATACCTCCTGATTTCACTATACCAAATATCCAAACATGGCTCTATTCAAATGCTCATAGTTTTCCTACAAGATCAATGCCTGGTCGCAATGTTTTTGATCCTGGTTTCCAATTCGCTGGACAAACTTCACTGCCATGTTTTCGAACAAACTGACAAGCTTCTACTTTTCTCAAAAGTTCTTCTGCATTACGTCCAACACTTCCAGAACTCACTTCATAAGATACAATTTTTCCATCGGGATCAATAATAAATGTGCCTCGTTCAGCGACACCATCTGCTTCGATCAGAACCTGGAATGCTCTAGCAAGCTGATGGGTCGGATCCCCGATCATTGGATAGGTTACTTTGGCGATAGCTTCTGAATGATCATGCCATGCTTTGTGTACATACTCGGTATCACAAGATATGGCATAGATCTCACAGCCAATTTCTTTCAATTGTTCATAATGATCTTGTAGATCTTCTAGTTCGGTCGGGCATACGAATGTGAAATCTGCTGGATAAAAGAAGAATACATTCCATTTTCCTAGAAGCTGTGCTTTCGTGATTTCTTGAAATGTATCATCTACATATGCTTGGACCGAAAAATCGGAAACTTCAGTATTGATCATTGACATATCATTCCTCCATTAGTGATTGGGAGATCATCCAGATTGATTTACTATACGAAGCAATCAATTCATCCATGGTTGGCGATACCAAAACATCTCCTTCGGCTTGAATGGCTTTGGCCTGGTTGTACAATTCTGTAAAGTCAGCCTTAAGAGCAACCAGTACATCTTTACCAGATACATAGCCATGTTCTGCTTCTTTGATCGTTGATAATTCCAGGAATTCCGAAAGTGTGGAAACCGGTTCTTGTCCAACCATCAACATCGTTTCAGCAACAGTATCGATCTGTTGGGCGATCTGGTCATAATACGATTCCAACTGTGTATGTAAAGTGAAGAAATTCAATCCTTTCACATACCAGTGATACGCTTGCAACTTATGATAAAAAACTTCTAAACTACTTAATAATTGATTCATATTTATCTCCTTTCTGGCTTCTTGCCTCTTCTATTCTTCTATCAATGCTTGTGAGATCATCCAGACTGCTTTGCTATAGGATGCAATCAATTCATCCATGACTGGTGATACCGCCACATTTCCTTCGGCTTGAATGGCTTTGGCCTGGTTGTACAATTCTGTAAAGTCAGCCTTAAGAGCAACCAGTACATCTTTACCAGATACATAGCCATGTTCTGCTTCTTTGATCGTTGATAATTCCAGGAATTCCGAAAGTGTGGAAACCGGTTCTTGTCCAACCATCAACATCGTTTCAGCAACAGTATCGATCTGTTGGGCGATCTGGTCATAATACGATTCCAACTGTGTATGTAAAGTGAAGAAATTCAATCCTTTCACATACCAGTGATACGCTTGCAACTTATGATAAAAAACTTCTAAACTACTTAATAATTGATTCATATTTATCTCCTTTCAGGTTTCTCACCTTCTTTGTATTTATATAATATTCTTTAAATTCTATATTTTATAGTAATATTATCTTTATTTTTTGCATTATTTTACATTTTATGGCAATATATATACATGAAAACATTTACTTTTGAAACCCTTCCTGTCACTCTGGCAGAAAGAGAAATTAACACTACGATCCCTCATCAAGAATTAGCGCATTGGCACGATACTCTTGAACTCATCCAAGTCAAACAGGGACAAATGCATTGTCATGTCAACGAATCCGATTTCTTATTAAAAAAGGGAGATATCTGCATCATCAATCAGGATCAAGTACATCGCATTTATAGCGACGATACCTCTTGTCTTGTCCATACTCTTTCCGTTGACCCAATGATGTTGTCATCCATTCATGAGTTGTATCACCAATTGATCTTACCTATTATTTCCGATCAAGATTTCACCCATATTCGTATGCATGGTCGCAATAGTCATGCCCACCTCATTTCGAATTTAATGGATGATTTACAAATCTTGGCACAAGAAAAACCTTCTGGATATGCTCTCCAGGCCTTAGCCTATGTATCGATGATCTTGCGTCAGGTCTATATCGTACATAATGATGAACCGCTTGAAGCTGATCATGATGAAGATCTTCGAATCCAAAAGAAAATGGCTACCTTTATTTATGAACATTATGGCGAAGCTATCGGACTGAGTGAAATTGCTCAAGCTGGTGGTATCAGCCGTTCCAAATGTTCGACTGTATTTAAAAAATATACGGAAACTTCACCCATAGACTTTTTAAATGCCTATCGTTTAGAAAAGGCGGCTGCCCTATTAAAAAACACGCATGCTTCCATTGCCGATATTGCGTTTTCATGTGGATTTAACCAACAAAGTTATTTCAATCGTCTCTTTCTAAGAGAATATGGTATAACTCCAAAGGGCTATCGAAATGCATAAAAAAAACAGGATGAGATCATCCTGTTAGTAACAATGGTAGCATGTACGGGACTCGAACCCGTGATACAGCCTTGAGAGGGCTGTGGCTTAACCGCTTGCCGAACATGCCATGTGCCCATTTATTTTATCATAGACACACAAAATTGCAACGTTATTTATGATACAAGAAACAAGTTTCTTCATGCGAATTGATGATGCCACAAGCCTGCAAATACGAATAGATGATTGTCGTTCCCACAAACTTCATCCCTCGTTTTTTGAGATCTTTGGAAATCTGATCCGATAGATCTGAACTTGTCTTTCCCGTTTCATAGATGGTTTTTCCATTGGTCCAATGCCAAAGATAGGCATCGAACGAATGCCATTCTTGTTGAATGGATCGATAGACTTTCGCATTTGTGATAGTAGCTTGGATCTTCAAACGATTGCGAATGATGCCTGGATCCAGTCGTAATCGTTCGATATCTGCTTGATCATAGTTCATAATCGTATTGATATCAAACTGATCACACGCTTTACGAAAATTCTCACGTTTATTCAAAATAATTTCCCAAGATAAGCCCGCTTGAAAGGTTTCTAAAATCAATAATTCAAATAAATCCTGATCATCATGATGGGGCTTTCCCCATTCGTGATCATGATAGTCTACATAAATTGGATTTTTTTCATTACACCAAAAACAACGATTCATGCTTTCCTCCAAAAAGGAGGATATTTCTATCCTCCATATACACTAATTCGATTGATTGCTCGAGCTAAAGCTAACTGTGCCCGTTGCATATTGGTCTTCGAATCTTTCTTATCCAATCGATCTTGTGCTCGTTTAGCTGCTTGTCTGGCTCTTTCAATATCAATATCTTTTCGTCCTTCGATCGCATCGGTCAAAATCAAACAACGATCTTTTTCAAATTTAGTAAAACCACCAGCCAATGCATAGGGGTCTTCTTGTTTTAGATCCAGTCGACAAGGAACCAACGCCGCAAATAAAGGCGTATGATTCGGTAATAAAGTAATTTCCCCAACTACCGTTTTCATATGCACACTATCCACATCACTTTCGAGATAGGTACCTCTGGGAGTTACGACCTTGATATGGATCATATTACTCACCAGCTAACTTTTTGGCTTTTTCTACGGCCTCTTCAACCGTACCGACCATCATGAATGCTTGTTCAGGCAAATCATCAAATTCACCCTTTAAGATCCGATCAAAACTATCCACCGTATCTTCTAGAGATACATATTTACCAGGAATACCCGAGAATACTTCCGCTACATGGAAAGGTTGGGATAAGAAATTACGCACACGACGAGCTCGATTGACGATTTTCTTATCTTCCTCGCTCAATTCATCCATACCTAAGATAGCAATGATATCTTGTAACTCTTTGTAACGTTGTAAGATGTTTTGCACACCACGAGCCACACGATAATGTTTTTCACCAACAATCAATGGATCCAAAATTCGTGAACTGGATTCCAATGGATCAACGGCTGGATAAATTCCCAATGCCGCAATACTACGATCCAAGACAACACGTGCATCCAAATGGGTAAATGCAGTCGCTGGAGCTGGGTCAGTCAAGTCATCGGCAGGCACATAAACGGCTTGTACCGAGGTGATCGAACCTTCATTCGTTGATGTAATTCGTTCTTGTAGCTGTCCCATTTCAGTAGCCAAGGTTGGCTGATAACCAGCTGCACTTGGAATACGACCCAAAAGGGCACTGACTTCAGAACCAGCTTGCGTAAAACGAAAAATATTATCAATAAACAACAACACATCTTGATGTTCTTCATCACGGAAATATTCAGCCATAGTCAATCCCGTTAAACCAACTCGCATTCTGGCGCCTGGTGATTCATTCATCTGTCCATAAACAAGGACGGTCTTATCCAAGACACCACTATCTTTCATCTCGTTGTACATGTCGTTTCCTTCACGTGTCCGTTCACCAACACCAACAACGACTGATTTGCCACCATGTTCCATCGCAATATTGTTGATCAATTCCTGGATCAATACCGTTTTACCAACACCGGCACCACCAAATAGACCAATCTTACCACCACGCATATATGGCGTTAATAAATCAATGACTTTGATTCCTGTTTCCAATGGTTCACTCTTTGTGGATTGTTCATCAAAAGCTGGAGCCTCCCGATGAATAGGCTTGTATTCAACACCATCTGGAACATCGCCCAATCCATCAATAGGACGTCCTAAGACATTAAACATGCGACCTAGAACTTGTTCACCAACAGGAGCCATAATTGGATGTCCTGTATCGATCGCATCCATTCCTCGAACTAGACCATCTGTCGATCCCATGGAAATACAACGCACCTGATCGGCACCAATGCCTTGTGCTACTTCTAAAACCAAAGTATCGGCATCTTTTCTTGGTACTTCAATAGCGGTTAATAAATCAGGTAAATGATCTTCAGAAAATGCGACATCGACAACTGGGCCAATGATCTGTACAATTTTTCCTATATTCTGATTCATCCATTACCTCCCTATGATAAGGCATTGGCGCCACCAACAATATCAATGATCTCATTGGTGATTGCCGCCTGACGCGCCTGGTTATATGCCAACATCAATTCATCATGCAACTCATCTGCATTATCCGTTGCTGCTTCCATCGCCATACGACGAGACGCTTGTTCACTCGTTTTCGATTCTAGAAAACGCGCATAGACAGCTGATTTAACAGCCATCGGAATAATTTGTGCCAACATTTCATCTTGATCCGGTTCATAATCCGTCAACTGTTTGGCACCTTCTTGTACTTCTTCCTTTATTTCCTGTTTTTGAACCGGTAATACCGTTTCCAACGTTGGAATATACGTTAACACATTCTTAAAATGCGTATACAAAACTTGAATTTTACCAATTTCGCCATTTTCAAAACGCTTCAAAGCATCATTCAACAATTTGGAAATAATTTCATACGCATTATCCAAATTCATATTTTCAATGCCCTTATGCAAAACTTTATGATTGGCTTTTGCCCAGGTACAACCATTGGTACCAATCATTACGATATCATCTTTCGAGTATGTATCTAACATACGGAAGATATTCGCATTGTATGCACCACATAAACCCATATCCGACGTAAAGACAATAACGAAATTTGGTTTCTCTTTATTTTCTCTTAAATAGATGGAATCATCCGCACTCGAACGAACCGCAAAAGCTAATAAATCTTCCAAACCATTCGCATACTCTCGATTTTCTTCCATCCGACGACGTTGTTTAGTCAATTCCGTACTCGCAATCAACTGCATAACACGCGTGATCTTACGGGTAGACTCTACCGATCGAATTCGCGACTGTATAGCTTGCCTACTCTGCGCCATACGAATGACCCTCAGCTACGGAAAAAACCTGACCAAACGCGGTTAACGCTGTATTGATCGTTTTTTCCAATTCATCATCCAGTTGACCCTTTTGATTAATTTGATCCAAGATATTTGGATATTCTGCCTTGATATAAGAAAGCATATCCGTTTCATATTGACTCAAAGCATCCATATCAATACTATCTACATAACCATGTTGCGCTGCATACAACACCATGACCTGTTCACTCACAGGCATCGGTTGATATTGTTTCTGCACCAACAAATGTTCCAAACGCGCACCATGATCCAAGATTTTCTTTGTGGTTGGATCTAGCTCCGAACCAAAACGTGCAAAAGCTTCCATTTCATGATATTGTGCCAAATCCAATTTCAAGGAACTAGACACCTGCTTCATAGCCTTGATTTGCGCAGCTGATCCAACCCGAGAAACCGACAAACCACTATCTACGGCCGGACGAATACCTTCATTAAACATATCCGTCTTTAAGAAAATTTGACCATCGGTAATCGAAATTACATTGGTTGGAATATAGGCGGAAATATCACCAGCCTGCGTTTCAATGATTGGCAAAGCCGTTAAAGATCCATTGCCATAGTCTTCATTTAAACGAGCAGCTCGCTCTAATAAACGAGAATGCAGATAGAAAACATCACCCGGATACGCTTCTCGTCCAGGTGGACGACGAAGAAGTAATGACAGTGTACGATAGGCAACGGCATGTTTTGATAAATCATCATAGATGATCAAAACATCTTCGCCATTTTCCATCCATTCTTCTCCCATAGCACATCCTGCATAAGGTGCAATATATTGTAACGGTGCTGAATCCGAAGCCGTCGCAACGACAACCGTTGTATAGGCCATCGCACCTGTTTGTTTCAATTTTTCGACAATTTGTGCAACCGTACTTGCTTTTTGACCAATCGCAACATAAATACATTTCACATCGGTATCCATTTGATTCAAAATGGTATCAATCGCAATGGCTGTTTTACCTGTTTGACGATCACCAATGATCAACTCTCGCTGACCACGACCAATAGGAATCATGGAATCAATGACTTTTAAACCTGTTTGCAGAGGAACCGAAACACTTTTACGCGTAATAACACCCGGTGCCACTCGCTCTACAGGACGTGTCTTTGTATACGCAATTGGTTCTTGTCCATCAATGGCTTGTCCCAACGCATTGACAACACGACCCAATAAACCATCACCAACAGGCACTTCCACAATATGACCGGTTCGCTTTACGGCATCGCCCTCTTTGATATCTGGATTTTCTCCCAATAAAACGACACCAACATTTTCTTGTTCCAAGTTCATGACCATGCCATACACATCGTGAGGAAACAACAACAATTCACTCATCATCGCATTACGAAGACCATAAACTGTCGCAATTCCATCACCAATACTGATGACCGTGCCACTTTCTGTCATTTCTAGATCCTGGTCGATATTTTGAATTTGGGCTTTGATCAATTTACTGATCTCTGCGGGATTTAAACTCATAGTACCACCTCTAGCTCTTCTTAATTTGTTCTTTCATTTCATTTGCCCTAGCCAATACCGTATTGTCTAACACAAAATCTGCCGTTTGAACTTTCAATCCAGCAATCAACTTCGGATCTACTTTCACATCCAGTTCAACCGTTTTATGTAAACGTTCTGACAAGACCTTCTTTAGATCTTCGACTTGTTTTGGATCCAAAGCAGCGGCCGAATAGACTTCGACCATCTCAATATGATGATACTTGTCATAACATTTTTTATATGCTTCATATATTTCTGGAATATATGCACACAAGTCATGTTGATTCAACACACGAAGAAACCGAAAAACAATAGGATCTACATCTTTTTCAAAACAAGTTGATAAAATTTGTTCCTTTTGTTCTCGTTTGATCTTCGGATGTTTTAAAACTGCAACCAGCTTTTGATTCGATACCCATACATTGGAACACGCTTTGAGTTGTTCCAAATACACATCATCTTTTTGTGATTCGGTACCAAGCTCAAATAAAGCCTGTGCATAAGGCATCATATCCATCATTGTTGATCTCCTGCCTTAGCCAGGAAATCATCAACGAACTTACGCTGTGTTGACTCATCCATTTCCTTATCTACCAGCTTTTTCGCTGCTTCAATGGCAACATCACTGATAGCTTCTTTCATTTCATCCTGCGCCTTTAATCGATCTCGATCAATATCTTCCTGCGCTTTGGCTTTTATACGCGCAGCTTCCGAATTGGCCTGATCCAAGATTTCCTTTTTCTGTTGTGTCGCATTGACACGCGCCGTTTCAATGATCACATGCGCATCTTGCCCGGCATGTTGCATCTGTACATCGTACTTTTCTTTCTGTGCCAGTGCTGCTTTTTTTAGATCCTCACTCGAATCAATATTATCTTGAATCAAATCTTGACGCTTCTTCACAAAAGCTAAGATCTTATCCCAAAAAAAATGTTTCGCAAATAATACGATCAAAATCGTTGAAATCAACGTCATGATCATATCTTGCAGATTGATACGCAGGTAGTTCGCTACGTTAAAATCAACCATAAGACCTATGCCGCCTTAACAAAGATCAATAGAATCGCAATGACCAAGGAATAGATACCAGTTGTTTCGGCTAAGGCAATACCTAATACCATGGTCGAGTTGATCTTCGATTGCGCATCGGGATTACGACCAACTGCTTCGGCACCACGACTCGCCGCAATACCTTGACCAATACCAGGCCCTAAACCAGCGATCATCGCAATTCCTGCACCTAAACAAGCCATACCTTTCACAAATTCTTCGTTAAACATAAATTATTGTCCTCCTTTTGTTTATTTAGTCCGTTGGCGCTACTTGCTCTCCTAAAAAATAGGAACCCAACGTAAAGAAAATAAATGATTGAATGAATGCCGAGAAACAATCAAAATACATGTGCAAAAATGGCGTTGCGATATAACCAAGCACACCCCACGGCATCGTGATCTTCATCAATGTATAGACCAACATCATGATGATGTATCCTGCCAGCATGTTTCCAAACAAACGCATCGTCAAAGAAATAACCGGTGCTACCTCACCAATCAAGTTCAATGGATACAAGAACCAAAATGGCTGTGCCCATTCCTTTAAACGCGATACCAAACCCGCTTTTTTAATACCATAAAACTGTACCATCACGAATAAAGACAAAGCCAACGTTCCATTGAAACTTACATTGGATGTTGGATTTTGTAGACCCAAAAGACCCATTAAATTACTGACGATCATCATAAAAAACAACGTTCCAAAAATCGGCAAATACTCCAATGTTTTTTCCCGTAAGTTTGGTTTGATGACATACATGATCGCATTTAACATCTCTTCTGCTACATACACAACACCTGTTGGTTTCTTTGAAGGATCCGCTTGATCGATTTTTTTACCGGCCACATAGAAGAAAATCGCAAATAAAATGCATAAGCAAAACCACACCAAGATGGACTGTGGAATTTCCAAATGAAAACCACCGATTTGGATCTCTAACGCACTAATCTGCTCTCCCATGATGATCCTCCTTTTCTATTTGTGCATAAGCCAAAAGACTGGCCTTATGCATTAAAAACCCGATTAATACACCAAGAATAGAAAGATGCATCCAAGCACAAATGCCTAAAATCAAACCATACATGGCATAACGAGCCACATATCCCCTTTGTCCTTGTGCCTTTCCATCCTCAATGGATAAAGACTGCGTCAAATTGACAATCGAACGATATCCAAGCAATCCCATACCAAGACCAATTCCAATGCTGATAGCCACCATTCCACCAAAACAAAGCCAACCAATGAAAGCCGCTATGCTTCCAAATAGAATCGATGTGCGCACCACGAAATGGGTCATTTTATGCATCGCATCCATTACTTAGTACCGAAAATTCGATCTCCTGCATCTCCTAAACCAGGAATAATATATCCATGTTCATTCAAACGCTCATCCAAAGCCGCTAAATATAAATGTACATCTGGATGCGCTTTTTCCACCGCATTGACACCTTCTGGTGCACCAACCAAACAAACCAAACGAATCGATTGTGCTCCATGGGCTTTGGCCATATCAATAGCCGCAATACTGGAACCACCCGTTGCCAACATAGGATCCACAATGATGACTTCCGCTTCCGGAAAATCCTTTGGATACTTTTCAAAATACACCTGTGGTTTTAATGTTTCTTCATTACGGAACATACCGATATGAGCAACTTGTGCCGTTGGAATCAAATCCATGATACCGGAAACCATACCCAAACCAGCACGCAAAATAGGCATAATCACAACTTTCTTTGCCAATTCCTGTCCTACATATGGTGCCATTGGCGTTTCAATCTGAATATCACGCGTTGGCAGATCACGAGTAACTTCATAAACCATCAAGCCACCAATTTCGTCCAAATTCTGACGAAAATCTTTTGTTCCTGTATCTTTATTACGCATGATCGTCAATTTATGACGAATCAATGGATGATCAATAACTGTTAACATATGTTCTCTTTCTCCTTACAATTCTATATTTTAAACAAATAAAAAAGCGTTTTCAATACAACACTTCTTGAATTGTGCACACATCAAACTGATGAGCAGCCCGCAAACGCATGCCCGCATGGGTAAATCCCTGCTTTCGAAACGCATCTTCCAATACATCCAATGCCAATTGCGGATGATTCGCTTCTTGCGAAATATGTGCTAAAATAATTTCTTTGGTCCGCGAATTGATCAACTGCATCAAATTATGAGACGAATCTTCATTATTCAAATGTCCATCGTCCCCTAATATGCGCTGTTTGATAAACATGGGCCGACTGGTCTGCATCAATTTAGCCACATCATGATTGCTTTCAAAAATATAATAATCCGCATCTTGCAGATATTCTTTTGCTTCATTGGGAACAAAACCCGTATCTGTAATATATACTAACTTTTGCGTTTGCGTTTCAATCACATAACCAACCGTTTTCGGTGCATCATGCGATAGACGAATGACCCGAATATGAAAATCACCCACATCAAATGTTTCATTCGGACACACGATATGATGATTGGAAAGATCATCTATATCACAATACGAATACACTGGCAAATGGGCCACATCTTTGATACGAGATACATGATCCTTATGTGTATGTGTAATCAAAACACCATCACACACATTGACATCCGCATCCACTTGGTCAAACGCTTTCGTTAGATATTTTTTGGTCGATCCACAATCAATTAAGATCTGCGCATGATCACTCCGAATCAAACAACTATTTCCCTTGGATCCCGAACACAATAAATCAATGCGCATAAATATCGTCTCCTTGATTGGCATAGTTTGTGAATCGTGACAAACTCTTTTCAAATGCTAGATGAATCTTGCCAATCGCACCATTCCGATGTTTAGCCAATGAAAGATCAACCACTTCCGTATCACTCTCTTCTTCCTTATCCTTTTCATAATAGTTTTCGCGATATAAGAACATAACAATATCCGCATCTTGTTCAATGGAACCCGATTCACGTAAATCGGATAATTGCGGTTCATGATCCGTTCGTTCTTCGACTTTACGAGATAACTGCGATAACGCAATGACCGGACATTCCATTTCTTTCGCTAAAATCTTCAAATTACGTGAAATATCTGATACCTCTTGTTGACGTGATTCTTGCCGACCACCCGTGATCAACTGTAAATAATCGATGACAATCAATGAAAGCTGACCATGTTCACTCTTTAATTTTCGACACTTTGAGAAGATTTGAGATACCCGGATACTGGATGTATCATCAATATAAATTTCACGCTCACTCAAATGCGAGGCCGCCGCATTTAACTTTGACATATCCGATTCACTCAAATGTCCACTACGCAACTTATCCGCAAAAACTCGGCTCTCACAACTCAATAAACGCTTCATCAAACTATCACTAGGCATTTCCAAGGAAAACATTGCTACACAACCCGGATTGCGTTTTGCCACTTGATTTAAAAAATTCAAAGCCAACGCCGACTTTCCCATGGCAGGACGAGCCGCTAAAATAATGAGATCCCCCCGTTGAAAGCCATTGGTGATCGCATCCAAATCGGTAAATCCCGTTTTAATTCCAGTCACACCTTGATGATTGCGTAATTCATTCAATTCCGCAATGACTCGATTACTGATTTCTCGACTCGATTCAAATTCGGCGCCTCGCCGAACTCGCGTCACATCCATGATAGAACGCTCCGCTTGATCTAAGACCGCATCGATATCACTACTATCGGTATAAGCTAAATTGGTGATTTCATCACTGGTCTGAATCAAACGCCGCAATTGTGCTTTATTCTTAATTTCTTCTACATAAGAAGGAACGATAGAAGGACCAATTGCTGTATCCACTAAAGAAACAATGTAGTCCGCTCCCCCGGCACTTGCCAATTTATCTTGATCTTGAAGACGAGTCATTACCGTGATCTGGTCCACTGGTTTACCTTCTTCTTGCAGATCCATTATGGTTTGATACAAACGCTGATGCGCTGGCAAATAGAATTCTTCGGCTTCTAGATCCGCATCCAAACACATCGTGATGACTTCAGGCCACATCATCATAGCGCCCAACAGTGCACACTCTAAAGGTTGACTATTGGGTAACTCGCGCGCCATGGCTTACCCCTTTTGGCGAACTTTTACGACGATTTCGCCAATGACCTGATTGCGATACAGATCAACTTTGACACGCGTTGTTCCTAAACTTGAAATTGGTGCATCCAATAAAATTTTATGTTTATCAATTTGAATGCCCTTTTTTTGTAGAGCAGCCACAATATTCTTGGTCGAAACCGAACCAAACACTTGGCCATTGGCACCGGCATTCAACAAAAATTCAATCGGTGTATTTTCTAATTGTTCTTTGATGGCCTCTGCTTGTTTTTTCAATTCTGCTTCTTCTTCTTTGCGCACTTCCATTTGTTTGTCTAATACTTTTTTAGACCCCTTTGTATAAGCAACCGCATACCCATTCTTTATCAAATAATTACGAGCATACCCATCGCTTACTTCTTTGATCTCATCTTTTTTACCTAATTTACGAATATCTTTAAGCAAGATTACCTTCATCTTGTTCATCCTCCTTCTGTAATACTTCCAATAATATCGTTTTACATTCGCTCGGCGTTAAATCATTTCGTTCAACAGCAGCGGCTGAAAAATGTCCACCACCTTGTAGTTTTTCCATGACTTTTTGTACATTGAAACGACCCAGACTTCGAGCCGATACGGCTGTAACTTTTTCTTTACCTTTTAATGGTGCAATCACAAACGATGCCTGACAACCTTTGACCAAAGTCAACGATTGGGCCACTTTCGCTAACATCGTCTTATCTTGTGGCTCATCGACACTTACGACCATAAATCGGCCATATTGTTTCGCTTTACTAATCAAATGATTTTTCGTTCTAAATTCATCAAAATTGACACAAAGGGCTTGTTCTGCCATCGAACTATTGGCACCCCACGAACGCAAAGCAGCTGCTGCTTCAAAAGTCCGTGAATCCGTATGGATCTTAAAGCGATTGGTATCAACCAAAATACCTAAATACATAATAGTTGCTTCAGTTTCATAGATAGGAATATGATTAGGCGTATTTTGCATCAATTCCACGATCAATTCACAAGCCGAGCCAGCACCACTTTCTACATAGGCCAGTTTCGCATTCGAAACAAAATGATCTCCACGACGATGATGATCGATGACGATCACATTCTTACAAAGTTCTTCAAATTTCTGCGCACTGGAAATCGCTCCTACCCCATGATCGACCATGATCAATAAATCATTGTCAAAATCCATCATCTCATACGCTTCATCTGGCGTAACAAACGTATGACGATCTAAGACGGTTTGATGATAATGATCCATCGTTTCTTGTAGCTGGGTATCCCGAGGCACATTCTTTAATGTGATATACGCAGGCTTACCTAATGATTTCACCCATGCCGAAACACCTAACGCAGCTCCCATACAGTCAAAATCCGAATCCACATGACCCGCAATGAAGACTTTTGGTGCATCTTTGATCGAACTTTGAATGGTTTGGGCCATCGTATGGACACGCACCTTCGAACGACTAGAAGCACTCTCACTATTGCCACCAATATAGCGAACCGAACCCTTCGCATTTCGGAAAGCCACTTGATCGCCACCACGGGATTGCGCTAATTCAATCAATTCATTGACCATGCGATCTAATTTTGTGAAATCCGTTGTTCCATACGCAAAAGCCATACTTAATGACATGGAAACATCCAATTTATTGGCTTCATCCTTGATTAGTTGCAAGATAGAGAAATTTTCGGCTTGTAACGCCTTAAAGATTTCACGATTTAAAACCAAGAAGAAACGATCCGAACGCAATCGGCGAATCAAGATACCATGATCATGTGCCCATTGCACCACGGGAACACGCAAATGCGTATTGATCAAAGCCATCATATCTTCACTTTCATAGCTTTGATACTCCATATAATTATCCAATTGGATCAAACCAACCACAATACTATTTTGTTCATAGATTTTTGATAACTTCTTATATTTCGTGACATCTCGCACAAACAGGACATTGGACTCATCGGCACGAATGATTTCATAATACGAATCTTGGTATCGACCAATAATGGAATCGACCTTATCTTCAAACAAATGACGAATATCACGAATCCAAGCGGTTGCTTTTTTATTGATAATATCAATGTTACGTTTTTTAAAGAAATCCGATGCCCATGTAACAACATACTCATCATCATAGGTCAATAAACCAATATTACCGAAATCCAACGCATCTTTGGCATCTTTTCCTAAAAACCGCGAAATATCCACTTCTGTCTTGACGCCTTGTTTACGAACCGTCGACCAAAAGCCATAAAAAGCAATGAGGAAAAGAGCAATAATGGCCAGCAACATGACAATTTCCCATAGATTGCCTCCATTGATCTCATAAACAATAAAAATGACAGAAGCAATACTCGCTAAAATGATCAATGAAGTCCATTTTCTAAAATCTTTCATACTACTCCCTCGAGTCTAATTGATGTCGAGCACGCAAGCCGAATAAACAATCCAAAAGACCTGCTGCTACCCAGACAACATTCACAAATGGAATGAATGCACCGATAATGGCAAAAAAAGCCCAATTTCGATGCGATTTTTGAATTACTTTATTCATAAAGTATAAAACACCGAAATAATCCAAGACCATGAGGTCTAAAATAACGATTACTTGGAGTAAATCGGTTATATCTACGCTTAAGTGTAACACATTCTGACTAAAAAGAAACAGAGCACACATCACGATGGAAAGATAACCAAACCAACGTGGTGGTAACATCTTGGTGATGGGTTTGATGGGTACCATATTGATCTTTAAACGAAGACAGATCATCAATCCAACCATATGGATGGCCAAAGCTTGCATGGTACCCAATACGATCACAAATAAGAAAACGATCACACGCAAATGTACTTGTGGAAATAAAGCTACGATTTCTTGAAAATCTGTATGCACATTATAGCCAAAAATACCTGCCCACAAATAAATGATCAACGCACTCGCAAAAATCGATAAAATCGCCGTCAATAAAAAATTACTCATATGACTTCGTTTATGATAAACGCCCGATCCATATAAGTAACCAATCAAGATAGCCGTCCAACTATAAAACCAAGTGGTAAAGCCACCAAATAAAAAAGTCATCAATATCATCGCGATGGATACAATACCACCTCCATAGTTACCATACATCGACGTATAAATGAGAACGGGAAACGCAAAAAGCCAATTGGCAGACGTTTCAATCGTTAATGCTGTTTGTTGATTCAAGAATAATAATAAACCATAGATGGCACACATCATAGCGCCACGCGTTATTTGTTTTGTGTTCATGCCCTTATTTTACCATAACATAAAAAAAGATGCTCATAGAGCATCTCATTAATCAACTACATAAGGCAATAAAGCCATTTGACGAGCACGCTTGATTGCTTTTGCAAGCATTCTTTGATATTTTGCACGTGTTCCTGTTACACGTCTAGGAATAATTTTTCCATTTGCATTGATAAAACGTTTTAACAATTCAACATCTTTGTAGTCAATGTATGTAATTTTATTTTTTGTGAAGTAACAAACCTTTTTACGGCCCATACGTTGTTTTCTAAATGCCATGTTCATTTCCTTTCTAGAATGGTAAGTCATCACTCGCAATATCGAGTGTATCATTTTCATCAAATGAAGTATCGAAAGAAGAATCGACTGGTTGTTGTGGCTGACTAGGCATTGGATTTGGATTATACGTTGCCGCTGCCTGTTGCGATTGTGCACGCGATTCCAAGAATGTGAAATTATCAACAACAACTTCGGTCACATAGACACGTTGTCCTTGTTGATTCTCATAATTACGTGTTTGCAGACGACCATCCACACCAATCAATGATCCACGATGTAAATATTGTGCCATGGTTTCCGCTTGACGGTTCCATGCAACACAGTTGATAAAATCAGCTTCGGGCTGACCTTCTCGACGAAAATTACGATCAACAGCCAAAGTAAACGATACCACCGACGTTCCACTTTGGGTTCTACGCAATTCCAGATCTCTTGTCAAACGACCTGTTAAAACGACACGATTGATCATAATCTACCTCTTACTTCTTTTCGTCTTCAGTTTTTAAAACCATAATACGGACAACACTGTTGCTGATACGAGCTAAACGTTGATATTCAGCAATACCTGCATTGTTTGTTGTTACATTAACAACGGCATAATGTCCTTTTTTCATGTGATCGATTTCATACGCAAATTCTTTGATTCCCCAATCATCGAATGAATCAATGGTTCCACCATTTTCGGTGATTGTGTTGTTCAAACGATCCGTTACCTTTTGGAATTGATCGTCATCTAAAGATGCGTTGACAATGTACATGATTTCGTATTTTTTCATGTGTACACCTCCCTTTGGTCTTTTGGTTTCTATGCGAAACAGAGAGCAAGCGCAAACTTGCTCTGTAATAGTAGCACTTATTTTGTTTTGTTGTAAAGGATTATTTCAATTTCTTGTGCAATTCATCCGCTACTTTCTTCAATTCCACAAAATCTTCTTCCACTTGACGTTCAGGGAAGGCGTTGGCTGCATGCGTATGTTGTAAATTCCGAAGTTTTTCCATGTTGTCATGGAAGGCATGCACACGATCGGATAGATCCGCCTTTTGATTTAACCACTCGACAAATTCATCCTTATGTTCATCCCAATCAGCCACATACGCCAATCGTTTTTCTTTTTGTTTCGCACGCATATCATCCCACTTTGCCAAACGAACCGCTTTGTCTTGTTCAAATTGGGCTTGGAACGCTTCCATATCTTTTTGCATTTTTTCAATGACATGTTTCCGCTTGATCAAACTAATCAAAGTGAAGATACCATCGATCACAAAGATCACAGTAAATATTTGTACAAACGGTTCCACAAAGGACCAAGGCACTTTTTGTCCAGATGTATTCGCAAACATCGGATTTACAATATACACCAACACCAACAACATGATTCCAAATAAGGTGCTATTCAATAAACAAACACGCCCATGAATATTGAACTTCTTATGGGAATAATCCCACCAACGCATATGGAATAACTTTTCCATCAACCACGAAGTAAAATACTCCAAGATCGTACATAGTAAGCCACCCACAAAGAAAATCACAAACGGATTTGGCGTAACACTAGGCATATTTCCACCCAAAGGATATAAGGCAATCAAAGAACCTAATCCATAAATGGGAATATACGGACCATAAAAGAAGCCTCGATTCACAAAATGCCTTTTACCAATGCTCACATAAGTCGTTTCACATACCCAACCAATCATCGAATAAATAATGAAATAAAAATAGGCATAGATGAGATCTGCACCACTCATTGGTTCTTCTCCTGTTTTGCTTGTTCATTCAAACGGGCATTGGCCATCATCAAACGAATTCGATTTTCTTGATTGACCTTCGATGCCGATGGATCATAATCAATCGGTGCAATATTGACTTGTGGATATTCTTCCTTGATTTTCTTGGTCATTCCCTTGGCGACGATATGATTTGGTAAACATCCAAATGGCTGGCACATGATGACATTATCAACACCGGATTTCACCAAAGAAACAACTTCACTAGTCAATAACCAACCTTCACCCATCTTTACCCCGGGATCGATTACCGATTTTCCATTGGCAATGACTTCACTAAAATCATCCGGTGGTGTAAAGGTACCATCTGCTTTCACCGCATCACGGAACGTTTTTTGCATACGCATGATGATATCCTTTGCCAACTGATAGAGATAATGCGTCTTGGCATGCATATGATAATAGTTGTAGTCGATGATGCCATTTTCAATGGAATACAACGCAAAATCCATAACACCGGATAAAACCGGTTCAAAACCTTCTTGCATCAAATAATCTTCCAAATGTTGGTTACCTAATGGTGAATATTTCATATAAATCTCACCAACGATTCCCACACGAATCTTCTTCTCTTGGGTACGTTCTACCTTTTTGATACGATCAATCATGATGTTATAGATTCGTTTGGATTTACGATATTCCCCTGTTTCAAAGGTACCAATCAATTCATCAACAATTTCATCAATGACACGTTCTGTATCCCCAGGATGTACTTCATAAGGTTGTACCTGATTTTTTAACCACATCAATGCATCACCATACAAAGCACCATATACAACACGCAAGATCAACGGCAAGGTAAAATCAATGCCACTATCTTTTTCCAAACCCGACATATTGGCCGAAATAACGGGAATATAATCCCAATCTTCTTGTTCCAAGGCTTTTCGAAGCAACGATAAATAGTTGCTGGCACGACAACCACCACCCGTTTGGGTAATGGCCAAGGCCACATGATTTAAATCATATTTACCACTTTTTAGAGCATCGATCATTTGACCAATAACCAATAAAGCAGGATAGCACATATCATTATGTACATGGGCTAAACCTTCTTGGCGAATATTGTCATTATCGGTTTCCAATACTTCCAAATGATAGCCATTCATCTCAAAAACAGGTTTTAGAAACTTAAAATGGATCGGCAACATACTGGGAACAAGGACCAAATGGTCTTTTTTCATATCCGAGGTATAATTCGTATGCATATTAAGCTCCTTTCTCTGCTTTTTCTTCAATGGCACCTTTTAACGAACGTAACCGAATTCGTACAGCACCTAAGTTATCCACCTCATCAATCTTGATTTGGGTATAGAATTTATCCGCTGATTTTAAAATAGATTTGACCTCATCGGTCGTTACAGCATCTAGACCACACCCAAAACTTACCAATTGGACTAAGTGCATATCTGGATTCTCACAGACATAGTGAGCAGCTTGATACAAACGTGCATGGTAGGTCCATTGGTTCAATACATTGGTTGGATGTGGTTCTTGTTCTGGCACGGATTCTTCCGAAACAACCACAAAACCCAATTGCGTCAATAATTGATTGATTTGATGGTTGATCAATGGATCCAAATGATATGGACGACCACACAAAACGACAATTGGATAATGATTCTTACGGGCAAACTCTACCAATTCATTGTGCTTGATATGGAGTTCATACATAAATTCATTGTAGGCATTGATACCTGCATGCAACGCAATCTTGATATCTTTTTTCTTAAAAGAAATGCCCGCTTTTTCAAAATGAATTTGAATCGCTTGAATGAATTTCTTTTCATCATCAAACGACAAGAATGGCGAAACAAATTTCGTATCGCCTAGATCCATATTATTTTGGATCACTTGTGGATAATACGCCACAATTGGACAGTTATAGTGATTATCACCCAAATTTTCATCCACATTGTATGTCATACAAGGATAGAAAATGGTATCCAAATGATAATTCAATAATTGTTGGATATGGCCATGCGTTACTTTCGCTGGGAAACAAGCCGTATCCGATGGAATGGTTTGTTGGCCTAACTGATAGGTTTTTAAAGTACTAGGCAACGACCAGATCACCTGATAGCCCAAGGAATCAAAGAACTGGCCCCAGAATGGCATTAAATCATAATTATTCAAAACCAAAGGCATTCCAATCTTATTCTTATGTTTATATTTGGTTCTTACCTTTTGGAGCATGGCCATCTTGATCTTATACATATCTGGCAACTCTACTTCGGCTTTATTTAATTTCAATGGACGTTCGCATTTATTTCCGGCAATCAAACGAGAACCATCCGAGAAGGTATTGATCGTCAAAGCACAATGGTTGGTACAAAGATCACAAGCCCGACTTTCCGATGTATGACTGAAATGATCCAATTCTTCTGCATTTAAAATAGCACTTGGGGTACGATGTAATTTTTGTGCATATAAAGCCGCTCCATACGCACCCATCAAATGAGCAATACTTGGACGAATAACATTGTAGCCCAATTCTTGTTCAAACGAACGCAAAACGGCATCGTTTTGGAAGGTTCCTCCTTGAACAACGATATGTTTTCCAATCTCATTTTTATTACGTGTACGAATGACTTTATATAAGGCATTTCGAACGACGGAACGACATAAGCCAGCCGAAATATCTTCCACTGTAGCGCCATTCTTTTGGGCTTGTTTGACTCCACTATTCATAAATACCGTACAACGTGTACCTAGATCTACAGGATGTTTGGCTTTTAATCCCAATTTCGCAAAGGTCTTGGAATCATAGCCTAACGAATTCGCAAAGGTTTCAATAAAAGAACCACATCCTGAAGAACAAGCTTCATTTAAGACAATGTCATCAATGTGGCCATCACGAATTTTAAAGCACTTGATATCTTGGCCACCAATATCCAGAATATAATCTACATCGGGATTAAATGTTTTGGCCGCGGTATAGTGAGCCAATGTTTCAACGACACCACCATCCAAATGGAAAGCATGTCGCATTAATTCTTCACCATATCCAGTCGCATATGCACCATAGATACGAATATCCGGATTGGTCTTATATATTTGTTTCAAATCCGCTAATACCACATCCAATGGATTTCCTTTATTGGAGGAATAGGAATCATAGAGGATTTCTCCGGATTCACCGATCAATGCCAATTTTGTGGTAGTGGAACCACTATCGATACCTAAATAGGCTTTACCTGTATATGTGGCCAAATCTCCATATTTGGCATCATGACTTTGATGCCGTTTTTTGAAGGCTTCATAATCGGCTTCGGATTCAAACAATGGTTCGGATTCGGACATTTCCATTGGTGCATGAACCGCATCAGATAGAATTTTCTCTAATTCGTCACGTGTATATGTTTTATCGGCACAAAGAGCCGTTCCTAATGCCACATAGTGAATCGCGGTATCCGGACAGTTGATTTGATCATCACTTAAATGTAATGTTTCTTGGAAACGATCACGCAATCCAGATAAGAAGTATAATGGACCGCCTAAAAATAAGATGTTTCCTTCAATTTTATGTCCTTGTGCCAATGACGTTACCGTTTGGCCGACAACGGCTTGAAAGATACTGGCACATAAATCGCTTTTGGCAACCCCTTGATTGATCAATGGTTGAATATCACTTTTCGCAAACACACCACAACGCGATGCGATTGGATAAATACGATGATAATGAAGACTAGCCTCATTCATCTCTTCCAAACTCATATTCAACAATTGTGCCATCTGATCAATAAACGCACCGGTACCACCAGCACATTGGGAATTCATTCGTTGTTCGATACTGCCTTTAAAGAACAAGATTTTAGCATCTTCGCCGCCTAATTCAATGGCACAATCCGTTTCGGGATATAATTTTTTTGTAGCCATGGCCGAGGCAAATACTTCTTGGACAAAAGGTAAACCGGCCATTTCACTCAAACCAATCGCACCGGATCCACTAATCGCAAATGTGAATGGTTCTTGGGTATATTTTCGTAATTCAATTAATTTATCTAATGCTTTCTGACGTACTTGCGCTTTATGTCGTTCGTAACTGCGATACATGATTTCATTGTCTTCATTTAAAACAACGGCTTTGATCGTTGTACTGCCAATGTCAAATCCAATTCGATACATCGTTGCACCTCCACGTATTTTTTGATTATACTCGCTTTTTTCACTTTTTAACATTAAAATACTCAAAGTGGAAAAAAAGACATCATGGGATGTCTTTTACTTTAATTCTTTTACTTGTTCCCAAGGGAAGGTTGGATCACCAAAGTGTCCGTAACAAGCTGTTTTCTTATAGATTGGACGACGAAGATCCAATTCATCGATAATATGACCTACACGGAAGTCAAAATTCTTTTCGATGATGTCTAAGATTTCTTCATCGGAATATTTACCTGTTCCAAATGTATCAATATTTAATGATACAGGTTCGGCTTTACCAATGGCATAAGCCACTTCCACTTCTGCTTTATGGGCTAAGCCACTCGCAACAACGGATTTCGCAACATAACGAGAATAATATGCCGCACTACGATCGACTTTGGTTGGATCTTTACTGGAGAAACATCCACCACCAATGTGTCCTTTTCCACCATAGGTATCACAAACGATCTTACGTCCAGTTGTTCCACTATCACCAAATGAACCACCAACGACGAAGCTTCCGGATGGATTGATCAAATACTTTGTGTTTTCATCTAACATTTCTGGATCAATGGAAGGCGCAATGACTTCTTTCATAACTAAATCTTTGATTTGATCCTGGGTTACATTGGCACTGTGTTGTGTAGAAACAACGATTGTATCAATACGTTTTGGAACATCGTTTTCATATTGAACGGATACTTGTGTCTTTCCATCTGGACCTAAAACATCTGGATGTTGACGACGTACTTTGGTCAATTGACGAGCTAATTTATGGGCTAAATAGATTGGTAAAGGCATGTATTCATCACTTTCATCACAAGCATATCCAAACATGATACCTTGATCGCCAGCACCAATTTCATCACCATTGACCGCATTATGAATTTCTGGTGATTGTTGGTTTACGACGACATGCACATGATAGTCTTCGGTATATCCAATTTCCCGGATGGTATCCAAGGCAATCTTGGCATAATCCAATTTGGCTTTGGTATTGGCTTCTCCATAAATTAAGACAAAATCGTCTTTGATCGTACACTCAACGGCCATATTCGAATATGGATCTTGTGTAAGAGCCGCATCGACGATGGAATCAGCCACTAAATCACAAATTTTATCAGGATGACCTTCGGTCACACTTTCACTAGTAAAGATGTAGTTTTTCATTTTTCCTCCTTATATAAAAAAACATACTCATAAGAAGTATGGTTTTCGCATATACTTCTTATCGGTTCTAGTTGGACCACCTTATTTGCCTCTCTCAAACAGGTTGGTGCGGAATCACAGAGCTAGGCCTCTACTCCGACTCTTGATAATGCACATCCTATTTAAACATGATTCATTTCTTTTGGCAACTAGACAGTTTGATATATTTAACTAAAAAAGCGAAAGATCATTCGTCTTTCGCTTTCTGTATGATTTTCGCAATGAACCAAGTTCGAACTAAACCATAGGCAAGTACAGCCAAGCCAATCCACACCATTTCATCGTGATTTAGAAAGAATCCCGCCAATCCGATGACAAGACCAAGACCGGTTAGTTGTAATTGTTGAAAAAGAGCTTTTTGTTCACGTGTCATGAAATCTTTGTGCCATTAGGCATTGGTTGATCCACACTGACAATGGATAAGTGCTTCTTATCAGCTGCACATAAGATCATACCATTGGATTCAACACCACGTAATTTCACTGGTTTTAAGTTTGTCACAACGACCACTTGTTTACCAACTAGATCTTCTGGTTGATAATATTTCGCGATACCACTAACAATTTGACGTGTTTCATCACCCAGATCAATTTGTTCCACCAATAAACGATCGGCTTTTGGATGTTTTTCACAAGAAACAATGGTTCCTACTTTTAATTCCACTTTCGCAAAATCATCCACGTCAATTTTTGGTTCTTCTGCCTTTTTTGGTTTGGCTTTTTGTGCAAAGAACTTCTTTTCATCAATACGTGCAAATAATGGTTGCATCTTTTTGATGACTGCATGATTGGTTTCTAATTGACCAAATTTGGCAAGGGAATCAAAATCGCGTTGTTGCGTCTGTAATGCATCTAAGATCTTTTCACTGGTTTCTGGTAAGAAACTTGACAACAATACACCACTGAAACGAATACTTTCTAACAAGTTATATAAAACCGTTGCCAAACGATCTTTTTTCTCTGGATCTTTCGCTAAGACCCAAGGTTCAGTTTGATCGATATATTTATTGGTACGACGCAATAAAGTGAAGATTTCATCTAGTGCATCACCTACATGGAAATCATCCATTTTTTCCGTGACCTTCGCTAAAGTGCTTTCCGCCAAATCAATCAATTCTTGATCAACTGGTTCGGATACACCTGGATTGGTAATTTGTCCATCGAAATATTTATTGGACATCGCAATCGAGCGAGATACCAAGTTACCTAAGATATTGGCTAAATCACTGTTGATTCGTTCAATGATCAAAGGCCAAGTAATGGTTCCATCTTGGGCAAATGGCATTTCATGTAGACAATAGTAACGTACAGCATCCACACCAAAGGCATCCACTAGATCTTCCGCATAAATTACATTGCCTTTGGATTTGGACATCTTGTCATCACCAATCAATAGCCAAGGATGACCGAAGACTTTCTTTGGCAAAGGCAAATCCAAAGCCATCAAGAAGATAGGCCAATAAATGGTATGAAAACGCAAGATATCTTTACCAATGATATGTGTGCCTGGCCAGAATTTCTTAAATTTCTCTGGTTGTTCTTTTAAATATGGATCATAGCCTAATGTTGTAATATAGTTAAACAAAGCATCGATCCATACATAAATAACGTGTTTTGGATCAAAATCTACGGGAATACCCCAAGTAAAAGAGGTACGAGATACACATAGATCTTGCAAGCCAGGTCGTAAGAAGTTATTCAACATTTCATTACGACGAGATTCTGGTTGAATAAAGTCTGGATGTTCTTCAATGTATTTGATCAAGCGAGGTGCATATTTCTGCATATTAAAAAAATAGGCTTCCTCTTTCGCTTTTTCGACTTTACGACCACAATCGGGACAACAACCATCCACTAGTTGTGATTCTGTCCAGAAAGATTCACAAGGTGTACAATACCAACCTTCGTATTCACCTTTGTAGATATCACCTTGTTCGTAGAGTTTCTTAAATACTTTCTGAACAATTTTTTCATGATCTTTATTGGTTGTACGAACAAAATAGTCATAGCTTACATTCATTAAATCCCAATTGGATTTGATTTGACCCGCTACTTGATCCACAAATTCTTGTGGGCTGATGCCGGCTTCTTTGGCTTTTTGTTCAATTTTAATACCATGTTCATCAGTACCTGTTTGAAAATATACATCATATCCTTCGGCACGTTTATATCGTGCAATCGCATCGGATAAGATGATTTCATAGGTATTTCCAATATGTGGACGACCCGATGTATAGGCAATCGCCGTTGTTAGATAATAAGGTCCTTTCTTTTCCATATCTCATTCCTCCTTAAAAAAAAGAGCTTTCATCCAAGGACGAAAGCTCGTGGTACCACCTTAGTTCATGTATCAAAGATACACCTCAAACCCGTAACGAGGGAAACGTTCCTTACTCATGATTCATAAGGAAAGCTCCAAGTCCATTTTCCATATTTCCATTTATTCTTTTTCACCAACCAAGAACTCTCTACCAAATTTCCATATGTACTCTACTTTTCATTGCTTTTGTTTCATTATACGGCAACTCATACAAACTCTCAACTCTTTTACTTGAGTGCCTCCGATAAGATTCGTACCAGTGGCCAAGCTTTTTCTGGGCAGCAACAATGTCCCATTTTAAATTTTGGACGATTTGGACCGTGGAAATCCGATCCACATGTCACAAAGGCACTATGTTTTTTCACGATGCGCAACAAGGAAGTCATCGTTGCTTCATGAATACGTGGTGAGAAACATTCAATACCGTCGATGCCTAGTTCCATCATGGTTTCAATTTCTTCATCATGAATATGATCCATATTCCAACTGGATAAAATCGCAATACCACCGGCATCGTGAATGGCCTTGACCATATCACCTAATGCTGGATAACTAGCTGTAACGTAACATGGACCGCCTTTGCCAAATACATCACGGGCAAAACGACGACGTGCTTGCGTTTCATTTTTCGATGACTCTAAATATTTTTTCACAAAAGATAATTCACGTACACGTTTATTATGGAAGACCATCTTCGTGATATCTTGGGCCGTAATCGTTTGGAAACGAGACGTTTGCATCAAGGATTCCACATCAATATGGATACCACAGAAATCTTCAAATTTTTGGGTACGTTCAATCGATACTTGTTTTTCCCTCATTAACGATTCTCGTTCGATTTCATCAAATATATCTTTTGTCCAATCAATGTAGTAACCTAAAATACGAACACGATGGCCTTTCCACTGTGTATCAATTTCAACCCCAGGAATATATTGAATATTATACATAGGGGCAAAGCGGACAGCGGCTGCATTGGCACGTGCACAGTTATGATCAGTGATGGAAATCACTTCCATATGCAATTGATAGGCTTGTTTAAATAAATCTTCTACATCATAATAGCCATCATCACTATAGTTAGAGCGTAAATGTAAATCAATTGGTGAAACTAAATCCGATGAAATGGCAGGAGATGGTTCTGGTTGTTGTTTCACAACTTTTATTGGTTCATCGATAAACTCTTCGGTTTCTTCTTCTAATTTTTCGGACATTGGTGGTTCATGAACGGGCATGGTCTTAAACAATAAATCCGCGATGGTTTGTTGGCGAGGGGTAGCGCAAACGCAAACCGCATTGATGGCCCACCATACGATCATCCCGATGACTTGGAAAAAATAACCGATGACCATCAAAGGAATACCAAAGCCAATGGCTTGTCGTAAAATCAAGAATAAACCCGAAACTTCACGTTTGTTTTTATCGACCAATTTCAAGTTGGTATACACATAACCAAAAGATTGGCCATGGGTATAGGCTGTAAAAATACCTAATCCTAAAATGCTGGTCACAAACAACAACGCATACATGATATAAAAGAGTAAATCAAAAAAGTTAGGTGGAATCAAACCACATAAAATCAACAAAAATTCAATGACCCAAATATAAACAGGGAGTAAACATATATTTAGATCTATTAAGAACGCAAAAAGATGGGATACAAAATCAGAATGTTTGCGCGTCAAAAATTCAGCTTGTTTGTATCCACCATGTTTATATGCTTTCGATTTGGCTAAAAAATATGCACGAGACAAATCGATCTTATCGTTATTTCTATCGCTCATCCGTCAAAAAACCTTTCTTGTCCTATTATACAAAAAGAAAAACCCACATTCAATCATGTGGGCCAAAAGCTATTCACTTTTTGTTTTCTTACGAACAGAAATCATACCAATCACAGCCATACCACATAATACAGTATAGGATACATATTGGTCCGCTACTGCTGTATTGACATTGGTTGTTGGCACATCCATGGCTTTCGCTTCATTATAAAGCTTGGTATAGGTCTTGCTAATGCGTTTAGTCAAAATCGAATTGACTTGAATTTTTTCCGAAGCACTTAATTGATCCCATGCGGATTTGGAACTTAAGATGCGTTGATAATTGGTATAATTAGCACGTTCATAAACCACACCGGTTGAACTTGTTAAATAGGTATTCACAAAAGCTTGTGCTGTTGTGGAAGCACTTGTCTTCTCTTTGATCACAACGTTCAAAGCTTGTTCAGAAAGCGTAGTCGGTGTTGCCGATGTTGTCTTTGTTGTTGTAAGTTTTTGACTTGTTGACTGGTTCAATATTGTTGTTTGTGCTTGTACCGTAGCTGGTTCAATCACTTTTTCGGATGCAATCGTATATGGTGAAAAGGCACTTGTGGAAATGGTCACTTCGGATGCATCATCACTCGTACCTACACTTTTCACTTCTCCATCTCCGGAATCATGAATAACGGATACATTGGTACCAGACTCAAATTGATCGGTTGATAATTTGACATCTACGTTTTTCTTTGGTTCAACTTCTTTTCCATCTTTCCAGAAAGAAATATCCACACTCACCGCTTGATCGACATTATCTCCTAGAACGGCTTTCGCATCTTCCAATGCCGATTGACTATCCAATGGTACAACAACCATTTGTGTACCTTGTTCAAAAGCACCCGCTTGGGCATATACAGTCACTTTGACATTATTCGCATAACCAGTAAATACAAGTGTTTGTGTATTTAAAATAGGTTGTGTATTCGCAACAACGGTTGCATGTTCATCTTGTGTCGTTGTGGACTGTGTCTTATCATCTTGCCCTGTTGTTGTCTGTGTTTTCTGTTCTGTTGTTGTATTTGCAGACGCATTGGTATTTGATTGTGTATTTGTTGAAGATGATGGATTCGTTGTTGTAGTAGAAGTCGTATTGGACGTTGTATTCGTCGTTGGTTGTGAAGTAATTTCTTTCGTTGTTGAACTAGTAGCTGTTGAACTACTACTTGTTGTTTGTGTCGTTTTTTGGGTTGCTTGTTGTTCCGCTTTTTGAGCGGCTTCTTTCTGAGCTGCTTCTTTCGCAGCTTGTTCCTGTGCCGCCTTTTCTTGCGCAGCTTGTTCTTCCTGTTGTTTCTTTTCCGCTTCCTGTTGTGCTTTGATGGAAGCATCCTTATCTTTTGCTGCTTTCAACAAAGAATCATAGGTTGGATATACATTTTCTGTATTCTTTTTGACCAATTCATCGATGGCATCCTTTTTGGTTTCATCTTTGGCCAATTCCTGATATGTTGTTTCACTATTTAGGATCGTCTGATAGTTAGTGTCATCAACAACCTTAAATGCTTCATAAACGGTTTTATTGTCGACTGTTTTTTTAAAGCTTAAACAATAGTTCACAAAATCTTCTGGTGTTTCGATTTTTACTTCTGTGATTGGTGTTGTGCTTGTACTTTCCGCAAGAATGGGCGTTGCCATTGGAATTATCATTGAAGATGAAATCAATACGGAAGCCATCGCATGTTTGAATGAAAACTTCATGATCACCCTCCTATCACTCATTTCCATATTTTACCCTAAAAATCAATAGACGTCTAGTAATTAAAAAAAGGAGCCGAAGCTCCTTTTGTGATTAGAATACAATTTTATCCAAATTCCAAATTTGGCTAGCATATTCTTCAATTGTACGATCACTTGAGAAGTAACCCGATTTCGCTATGTTGATCAACATCGTACGAGCCCAGTTATTCGTATCACGATAACGTGCTTCTACATGTGTTTGTGCTCTTGAATATCCACCAAAATCAGCCAATACAAAGAATTCATCACCTTGTGTCAAGACATCATTATAAATCAAACGGAATGCATCTGGATCTTTTGTCCAATAGCCATTACGTAACGAATCAATAACACGACGAATCTCATCATGGCTACGATAATAATCCCAAGAATGATAAGCTTGTTCATGTTTCAAGTGGTTGATATCTTCGACATGCAAACCAAAGATTTCCGCATTTTCTTCGCCTACTTGATCCACGATTTCCACATTGGCACCATCTAAAGTACCCAATGTTAAAGCACCATTCATCATATATTTCATATTTCCAGTACCACTCGCTTCTTTACCAGCCGTAGAAATTTGTTCCGATACATCAGCAGCTGGAATCAAGATTTCAGCAACAGAAACAGAGTAGTTAGGAATGAAGACAACTTTTAAGAATTCATTCGTTTCTGGATCATTATTTACACGATCCGCTACAATATTGATCAATTTAATGATTTCTTTTGCCAAATAATAGCTTGGTGCCGCTTTTGCAGAGAAAAAGAATGTTCGTGGATAAATACGATAATTTGGATCCTCTTTCATATGCATATAGATATTCATGACATTAAAGATATTCAATAACTGACGTTTATACGCATGCAAACGTTTTGACTGACAATCAAAAATGGAATTCACATTAACATCGATATTCATTGTCTTCTTGATATAATCGGCCAAAATTTGTTTACGTTGTTTCTTCACATCCATGAATTTTTGTTGAAGAACCGGATCTTCGACATAAGCCATCAAATCTTGTAACTTTTCTGGATCTGTTTTAAATTCATCACCAATTGTATCTTCCAATAAACTTGTCAATTGTGGATTACAATACATCAACCAACGACGATGCGTAATACCATTTGTTTTATTATTGAAAAGACTTGGTTCAATTGTCACAAAATCTTTAAATACATCATCCACTAAGATTTTTGAATGCAACTTGGCAACACCATTGACACTATGACTACCAACAATAGCTAAGTTAGCCATATGGACTTGTCCTTCACGCAATACTGCAACATTTGGATAAATCGCACATAAACCAAGATGATCGACTTCAAACTTCCAACGACGATCAATCTCTTCAATGATCATATAAATACGTGGTAACAATTTTTGTACCGTTTCTTGTGACCATTTTTCCAAAGCTTCCGCCATGACCGTATGGTTTGTATAAGCAACAGTTCCCTTGACGATTTTCCATGCATCATCCCATTCATAATCGTATTCATCACATAAAATACGCATTAATTCAGGAATAACCAATACAGGATGGGTATCATTCAACTGAATCGCTACTTTTTCTGGTAAGTTATCTAGAGATGGATACACACGTAAATGACTTTCAATAATTTGCGAAAGTCCTGCACAAACAAAGAAATATTCTTGTTTCAAACGAAGTTCTTTTCCTTCAGGTGTTGAATCATCTGGATATACATTTGCCGTTAAAGCCGTAACATCATCTAAATATTTATTTAAGTTTCCTGTAGGAGCCGTATCTTCATCAACTTCTGCGTCCCACAAACGCAAAGTATTTGTTGTTTTTGTATGGTAACCAATAATTGGTTCATCATAAGGTACAGCACGTACCACAAAATCTGGATGATGAAATGTCACAAACTTCCCTTGTTCATTGATATATCCATCTACATATCCACCAAATTTTACACGAACACCATGATATGGTTTCCATACTTCCCAAACATTACCATATTTTAACCAGCAGTCTGGCATTTCTACTTGTTCATCATTTTCAATCTTTTGTTTAAACAATCCATAATGATAACGAATGCAGTTACCATTTCCAGCATAGTTCAATGATGCAAGTGAATCCATGAAACAAGCGGCTAAACGACCCAATCCACCATTTCCTAATCCAGCATCACTTTCGATTTCTTCTAAATCGTTGATATCCATGCCTAATTCTTTTAATCCTTCACAAACCGTATCGTAGATACCTAAGTTCATCAAGTTGTTTGTCAACAAACGACCCATTAAAAATTCCATAGAAAAGTAATATAACTGCTTTGTTTGATGCTTCTTGACAGCGTTTTTCGTAGCTTTCCAGTTACTATTCGCATATTCACGAATCATGTTACCCAAAGCCAAATACCGTTCTACATTTGATGTATCTTCGAAATCTCGGCCATACATGTCTGATGTTGTTTCTTTAAAGCGCTCAACAAATAATGCTTCAGAATTGAAACTGTTCATCTTTGTCCTCCCCAAACTTTCAATTGGTTTTAAGATATAACGATTCGAAGGAAAAATCAAGTTTTTTACAGATGACTTACTTACGCTTATTCACTGTTCCAATCCAATAATATCCAATCCCTTTGCGAACCCCAATACGTGTCTTTCCTACTTTTTTACGAAGTCCCATAATAAATACACTCAAAGTATTATCTTGAATCGCTGTTTTTGAATGACTTAATAAATCAATCAAAACATCACGTGTCAATACAATATTGGCATTTTGCAGAAATGCCTCCAACAAGAGCAATTCACTTGGTGTACAAACAATTTCTTTATGATCAATCGTAACCACTTTATTTAAACGATCATAAATCAATCCATTGGATTCAAAATAACGATATTCTAAAGGGGCTCCATTGGCAAAATAGGCACGCAATACATCTTCATTATAATGACGAAGCAGATTCGCAAAATCATCTTCATTGATGATATATTCACCATCTTTTGGCATGGATAAATGATTATGATCTAGATAATCCACCAAAACACGACTATTGATCTTTATTGATTTTGTCATACTTTTTCCTTTCATAGAAAAAGTGGCTGTAACGCCACTTCCTTAGTTATTCGTATCATTATTAGAAAATTTAAAAACTTGTTCTCCTTCTTTTGTCACAAGATATTTACCCCGGGCAATATATTCAATATAGTCAGGATCCGATAAGTTTTTTTTCTTTTTCGTTAATTCTTTCTTTTCCGCATTTAAAGCACTTTGTTTCTGTTGCGTATCTGAAATACTGCGATGCAGATCATACATCGTCTTTAGCTCTGAAAGACCAGATAAAATCATTAAAGCGGCACATACGACCATAATCAACTTAGCTGCAGGTGATAATCTTTTTTTCTTCTTACGAGATTTGGCCATATGCTCCTCCTATCTAACTTTCATTGCCAATACCGCAATATCACTCGGATTGATTCCTGAAATACGACTGGCTTGCCCTAAAGTTTGGGGACGAACAGCATCCAATTTTTGCCGTGCTTCTAAAGAAATATTTTCCATATGCGCATAATCCAGATCATCTGGTAAAGCAACGGATTCCATTTCTTGTAGATGCCGTGCATCACGTTTCGCTTTTTCGATATACCCCTTATATTTTACATCGATTTCAATATGCTGATTAATAAAATGTCCAAAATTGACACCCGTAATCGATGAAAGACCATCAATTGTCACTTTTGGTCGTTTTAATAAATCGATTTCCTTCATTCCCCGATCCGTTGGTGTAAATCCCAACGAAGTCAAATACGCATTCAATGCCGGATCCGCTTTCACATGCGTTTGTGATAACACATCTTTAGCTTGTTCAATAGTCTGTCGCTTCTGACAATATTGATCGTATCGATCCTTCGATACACAACCGATTTGATAGCCCATCTCCAACAAGCGTTCTTCAGCATTATCATGACGCAACAACAAGCGATATTCCGCACGACTCGTCAATAAACGATAGGGTTCTTTCGTTCCCTTGGTGCATAAATCATCAATCATAACGCCAATATACGCTTGATCTCGACGTAGCACGAATGGTGGTTTTCCATCCACTTTTAAAGCCGCATTGATACCAGCCATCAAACCCTGACCAGCTGCTTCTTCATATCCACTTGTACCATTGACTTGTCCTGCCGTAAATAAATTTTCAACAATTTTATTTTCCATATTTGGTTTCATCTGCAAAGGATCAATGGCATCATATTCAATCGCATACGCATATTTTTTTATGGTGCAATGTTCCAAACCAGGTAAAGAATGTACCATTTCTTCTTGTACGTCGATTGGCATAGACGTAGAAAAACCTTGTACATAGGTTGTATCCATCGATAAAGACTCTGGTTCTAAGAACAATTGATGGCGTGGTTTATCCGCAAATCGCACCAATTTATCTTCAATACTTGGACAATAACGAGGTCCTACTCCTTTGACTAAACCTGAATACATGGCAGAATCATGCAAATGCGAACGAATGATTTCATGTGTTTTCGGTGTTGTATAAATCAAATGACATACTTCTTGTTGATCAAATGGCAAAACATCTTCTGGTTGCGTGGTTTCACTAAAACGCAAAAAAGCATTTGTTCCCGGTTGTACAGACGTTTTTGAAAAATCAATCGTTCTCGTTAAAACCCGCGGTGGCGTTCCCGTTTTTAAACGAAATGTCCGAATACCAGCTTTACGTAAACTTTCCGATAGGGATTGTATCGTTGGTTGTTCTTCCGGTCCCGATTCTGTCGCCGTGTGTCCCCGCAATACGGAAGAAGACATATACGTTCCTGTTGTTAAAACAACAGTCTTTCCTAATAATTCCGTTCCATCGGTACACCGCACACCTTCGATCCGATGATTTTTGATCATCAAAGAATGCGCCATCTTTTCAACAACCGTCAAATTCGGTGTATTCGATAACGTTTTTTTCATGAATTTCTTATAAGCAACTTTATCACTTTGAACCCGCAAAGACCAAACACCCGGTCCTTTGGTCGTATTCAACATTTTAAACTGTAAAGCCGTTCGATCCGCTGCGATAGGCATTAAGCCACCCAAAGCATCAATTTCACGAACAACGATTCCTTTGGCCGGACCACCCACGCTTGGATTACAAGGCATCGAACCTGCCATATCCAAAGACAGTGTTAATAATGCGGTTTGTTTCTGCATACGACTCGCTGCCATGGCTGCTTCAATACCAGCATGCCCAGCACCAATTACGATTACATCATACATTTATTGTGCCTCCTTTTTGGGACGTCCAATATGTACATGAAAAGCCAATTCTGGAACTTTCAAAGCAATTGTCACGATCATGAATACAATGAGACTGATCAATCCATTAATACACATCGTAATGAAACATACGATCTTTCGAGATGAAACACTACCTAAACCAAGATGGGTCAAAAGCATCGAAGTAATCCATAAAGCCAGTAAACCAATACATACACGGAAAACAATTTGCCATACTCGTTTATAAGAAATATGATAATGTATCTTAATTTGATGAAGATTCGAAAAGAACAAATAGCCATCCGCAATTAAAGAAGCCAAAACAGCACCTCCAAATCCCATCATCATTGTCATGGGAACCATTAATACACCTTTTATGATTGCATTGATGATCATTCTTTTTAAAACCAATGGTTGTAGTTTTAATGCCATCATCAAATTCGTTACTACTGGCAATAAAGTACCTGTGATTGATTCTAGCGTTAGCCATTGTAAGACCATAGTACTCGTATTCAAATCATCGGTATAAAACAAGGTATAGTTTAATGGTGCGGAATAGGCAAATAAACAGAACGATACTGGTAAACCTATATATAATACAACGCCTAAGCAATCCACTACATTTTTCTGGATCAACCGTTTATTATGTTTAGTCAAAGCTGAGGTGATATGCGGAATGATGGCAGCTGTAAAACCAGGTGCCAAAACCATCGGAATCGCCGTCATTTTAACACCCACATACGTTGTAGCCGAAATAATCGAAGAAACTTTGGCTTCACTTGGATAATATGCTTTTAATCCAGCTGGTAATAAAACCGCATTATAAATTTGTTGGCTATAGCCCAATAAAGAAGAAATCAAATAAGGAATTGCTAAAAGAACCAATTCTTTAATGATCTCATTGCGCTTTAACGAAGGTGTCGTCTGTGCTCGTGCTTGATCAATAATTTCTTGTGATCGTGTTTTATCAAAATGACGAATTTGAACAATTCCAGCAATGGCTGCTACCGTTGTCGATAAGACCGATGCATATAAGGCCCATTTTCTTTCCCAATGCAGAACATAAACCATTAAACAAGCTGCCGACAATAAGAAGCCGACACGGAAAATTTGTTCAAAAGCTTGTGAAAACGCGTATTCGCCCATTTCTTTTAAACCTTGGTAATAGCCACGAAAAGCCGATAATACCGGTACAAAAAATAAAGCAATGGCTAAGATTCGCAAGACATTGGCCATGATCGTTGGATCACCAGCAACCATCAATGGTGCCAAGACCCCAGAAAAGGCCATCAACAACAACATGCCAACAAAGCCCAATAACGATAACATCGCAATAGAGACTTTCTTGACCAATAAAACCGTTTTTGGATCATCCAATACAGTATATTTAGAAACCATTGTCGCAATCGCAAATGGGAATCCAGCTGTAAATACATTCAATACATACGAATATATATTATAGGCTTGTCCATAATATCCCATATATTTGACATTTCCTAAGATACTAGAAAATGGAATCGCATAAATAATTCCGATTAATTTTGCGACAAAAAGCCCGCCAGTTCCAACAAGTCCCGACAGGATGATCGACTTTTTTACTTTGGATTGATTTTCCATTGTGCTTGTCCCCTTTGAGTTATGATTATAACACATGTGATGAAAATACAAGCAATTTTTTATTGACTAGTGTATCATGAAAATTGAAAGTGAGGTTACTATGACACATATCGTATTTTTTAAATTAAAAGAATCCACACCCGAAAATCAGGATCAATTAGCTGCCATTTTAAATAAAATGCAAGGAAAAATTGATTTAGTACATGAAATGGAAGTCGGTAAAGATTTTCTTCATTCCGATCGTAGTTTTGATGTCGCTTTGATTGTTCGTTTAGACAAAGAAAATTTAGATGCCTATCAAAATAATGCCTTACACTGTGCTTGTAAAAAAGAATTCGCTCCTTTGGTTGATTACTCCAAAACCGTCGATTTTGAATAATGACGACCATTTGTTCAGCTAAGCAAGCACGTGATTTTGATCAACGAACAATTGAACACTACCAAATTCCTTCTTTGGTATTAATGGAACATGCAGCTATTGAATGTGCTCGTTTCATTGAAGCAAAACACCCAAAACAAATATTAGTCGTATGTGGCTCGGGAAATAATGGTGGAGATGGTTTAGCCATTGCTCGATTATTGATACAAGCCCATATTCCTGTAGATATTTATTTGGTAGGCACACATTTCTCGGATGCCAATCTTCACCAACAAAATATTCTAAAGAAGATGGGTGTCTCAATCCAAACCGATTGGACAATGATGAAAGACAATATCTATACCTATATTATAGATTGTATCTTTGGCAATGGATTAAGCCGAGAAATCAAAGAACCGTATTATTCTTTGATTGATGATATTAATAAAAATGATTCACCTACGATTTCAATCGATGTACCAAGCGGTCTGGATGCGACATCCGGTGAAATTCTCGGGATTGCCATCCATGCCGATATCACTTTGTCTCTGGACTGTATCAAATGGGGTCAAATTACCAATCAAGGTCCTTCTATTTGTGGTCAACTGCATTGTTTTGAAATTGGTATCATTCACGATGCACCCACTATGCAATTAATCGACAAGACGACCATTCATTTACCGGAGCGATCCAATCTTGCCCATAAAGGCACGTTTGGAAAAGCTTTGATGATTGGGGGATCACATGCCATGCATGGAGCCATCACGATGGCGGCTAAAGCCTGCTACAAAAGTGGTATTGGCACCCTTACATTGATGCTTCCAAACAGTATTGCAGATATCTTAGCGTATAAGATGGATAGTGCTATGCGCCTGATCTATCCACAAGAAAACTTTGATAGTAGGAGTCCACTCTTTCTACAAACGAACATGGAAAAATTTGATTTACTATCCATTGGCAATGGTATGGGACAAGTTCCATCAACAATTGAAATGGTACATACCGCTTTGGCAAGCACAAAACCAGTTCTTGTGGATGCAGATGGCTTATGGGCTTTACAAGAGCATCCCGAATGGTTGCATCGCCAGGCACCAACGATCATTACTCCACATGTCAAAGAATTCAGTTACCTAACCCATCAAGATGTTTCTACCATTGCGAAACATCCATTAGCAAGTATTCAACCCTTTGTGGAAGCATATCCGGAAGTAACTTTGGTATTAAAATCCAATGTAACCGTAGTGGCTCAAGGAACATCGCAATATGTTTTATATGCACCAAATAGTGCTTTATCCAAAGGTGGTAGTGGCGATATTTTATGTGGCATCATAACAGGTTTATACGGCCAATGTAAAAATGTCTTACAAGCAGCTATAACAGGTGTATATATCCATAGTCAATGTGCAAAAGTGGATATGGATTCGGCTTGTGTACAACCCGATGATATCATTGATCAATTACCTACTGTCTTTCGACAACTACGAAAAAAGGGCTAATTGATATAACCCCTGTCAAGTAGACAGTACAAATATACAAAATGTACTGCCTTACTTTAGGGGATTTTATCAAATGGCCCTTTTTTATTTGATTTCTAAATAATAAACATGGGGATGAAACATTCGTGTATTATATCCATAATCCAACCAAGTTTCATCATCCTTTGTCCAATAGGCATTGAGTTGGGGAATCAATGCTTCCCATGTCCTTTTTTCACATTGCATCGTGGCATAAAATTCAGAACAAGAAATCAATGAAGCTTGTTTTCGAATGGGTGAGAAATGAAAATTTCCCAATTGGGATAAAGCCGATTGAACCTCATTTACTTGTTTTTCTTCCAACGTATCAACCACGACATATAACGTATATGTACGCATCTTATTTAGTATTTTCTAAGACATATCGACACAATTTTTTTAAATTGGTGTCATTTGACAAAGTAATCACTTTTCCTAATCCTAAATTTAAAGAAGCAATCACTGGATTTCCATCTTCTACTTGCATATTTAATGTACCCGTTGCATTCACATAGAATACATCATATAAATAGCCCGTGCGATTTCCCACTTCATTTTTTTCTCGCAACGTAAATTCAAACGCATCCTTATTTTTTAAGATAATTCGTACAGCTCCTGCTCCTGAGCTGGATAACGCTTTTGCCATATTGTTCCTCCTATCGTTTATCTGCCTCATAGGTCACTTCTAAACCAAGTTGGGTTAAGATTGATAAATCTTCAACTTTTAATTGACATGTAAAATGAGCTTGACATCCTCGTAATTGCGGAATCACATCTAGTGCTTTTTGAGCCTCTTCGTTATGAACCGCACTTAACGATAACGCAATCAAAACTTCTTGAATATGAAGACGTGGATTTACACTGCCTAAGTATTTTGTCTTTAAATCTTGAATGGGACCAAAAGCTTGTGGTGAAATCACATCTTCATGATCTGGCAATTGAGCCAAATGTTTTAAGGCATTGATTACAGTATTGGATACGGTACCCATAAAGTTGGTTGTTTTTCCAGTAATCATGGTTCCATCGGCTAATTCGACAGCACCGGAAAAACTATGGGTTATCTTAGCCTTTTCACGAGCTGCTACAACACTTTTTCGATCTTCGATTGAAATACCTGCTTTCTCCATGATGATGGTCTGCTTATTGACTTCATCTATCGAACATTGTTCTTTCACATAGCGTGTATAACTTTCAAAATAACGACGAATGATTTCTTGTTGACTTGCTTCACAACAGGCTTGATCATCTTCAATCGCAAAGCCAGCCATATTCACGCCCATATCGGTTGGACTCTTATATGGACAAGTTCCATAAATTTCTTCAAAAATATTCTTTAGCACTGGAAAGATCTCGACATCTCGATTGTAGTTAACGGTGATTTTTCCATAGGCTTGGAGATGAAAAGGATCAATCATATTCACATCAGCTAAATCGGCCGTGGCTGCTTCATAGGCTAAGTTCACAGGATGATTGACATCTAAATTCCAAATTGGAAAAGTTTCATATTTGGCATAACCAGCTTTGATGCCATGTTTATATTCATGATAGAGTTGGGATAAACATGTTGCCATTTTACCGCTTCCAGGTCCTGGTGCAGTTACAACAACCAATGGTTTAGTGGTTTCAATGAAGTCATTTTTGCCAAATCCTTGATCAGAAATAATGGCTTTCACATTGGTTGGATAGCCTTCAATATAATAATGTTGATAAACATGAATCTGTCTTCTTTTTAATTTTGTTTTAAATCGATCGATCATCTTAGAATGATGATACTGAGTAATAACGACACTGCTTACATACAATCCTCGTGATTGAAATTCTTTGATCAAACGTAGTACGTCTTCATCGTAGGTAATGCCTAAATCACCACGAATCTTATTGTTTTCTATGTCTTTGGCACAAATAGCGATGACTATTTCTGCTTGATCTTTCATGGTCATCAGCATTTGTAGTTTACTATCTGGTTCAAAACCGGGTAATACACGACTAGCATGATAATCATCAAATAATTTTCCACCAAATTCTAGATACAACTTATCGTCAAATTGCGCAATGCGCTCTTGGATATGCTTTGACTGCATCTTTAAATACTTCTTATTATTAAATCCTTGTTTCATAGATATCCTTTCGTAAAAATAGCTAAGAATATGATACCGATGAAAGAAATATTTATCAACATAAAAAAAAGGACCCGGCAGCGTGCTATGTTCGCAGGGGCAGGCCCAACTATCTTCGCCGCGGGAGTGCTTAACTTCTGTGTTCGGGATGTCAACAGGTGTATCCACTCCGCTATCGCTACCGGATCCTTTGAGAGATGCTCTCTCAAAATCGAACAACGCTTCCGACTCTTCTCAGATCAAGTCCTCGACCGATTAGTACCAGTCAACTCCGTACATCGCTGTACTTCCATCCCTGGCCTATCTACCTTATCGTCTTTAAGGGGTCTTACTTCTTGGGAGATCTCATCTTGGAGTAGGCTTCGTGCTTAGATGCTTTCAGCGCTTATCCTTTCCCTGCTTAGCTACCCGGCTGTGCTCCTGGCGGAACAACCGGTGCACCAGCGGCAGGTCCATCCCGGTCCTCTCGTACTGAGGACAGCTCTCCTCAGATCTCCAACGCCCACAACAGATAGGGACCGAACTGTCTCACGACGTTCTGAACCCAGC
>OLWO01000143.1_pt1 | contig 59123 bp, 55 predicted proteins | sample 1673751 | NCBI WGS metagenome assembly OLWO01 (sample SAMEA103958125, study PRJEB25191) | human gut metagenome
CGTAGTCAGCTTGGAAGGCTGAAGTTCTACCATTGAACTACACCTGCATAAAAAAGTGGCTGGGGTAGCTGGATTCGAACCAACGAGTGCAGGAGTCAAAGTCCTGTGCCTTACCGCTTGGCTATACCCCAATGAATGGTGGAGAGGGACAGATTCGAACTGTCGAACCCGAAGGAACTGAGTTACAGTCAGCCGCGTTTAGCCACTTCGCTACCTCTCCAGAAAAATATTTAAATGGTGGAGGTTAACGGGCTCGAACCGCTGACCCTCTGCTTGTAAGGCAGATGCTCTCCCAACTGAGCTAAACCTCCGTATTGCTTAGCGCTTTTATATATTACCAAGAGACAAACTCTTTGTCAATTAATTTTCTGCACTTTTTTTAATAACTCTTGATATCTTTTCTTTAAAGCACACATACACGCCGCACGCATCGCTTTTTCATTCACACGATGATTGATTTGTACGACATCCTTATCTTGCATCACTACGATCGTACCCTGGATACAATCTCTTGATTTGCCATAAATCACTTTTGAACGAATGGCACCAAAACGACGATGCAAATTACAATCCAGATCCGAACACAATTGAAAATAAGGAATGGAATACAAACGCGTATCCGAAGAAGAAACAATATACGCTGGAACACCCATTTCTTCCAATAGTGGCTGCCATTCCATACAAAGACGTAACGCACGCTCACTCTTTGGCTTATCCAATGCATCCAATAAAACAATCATACATGTTCCTTGTGGAAACTTCATTAATTCTTCCATTTGTAAATGTATTGTAGCATTCTTTTTTCAATAGTAAAATAGATATATGGAATACATTGGATTAGATATTGGTACACACACCATTCGTTACATCAAAGATAATAATATTTTATTTGATCAACCCGCCCTACTGGCATTCGACGCCAATAAAAAAACAATGGCCATTGGTACCGAAGCCAGTCAACTACGCGGTACTCGCCATGTTCGCAGCTATCGACGTCTATCCGAACTCTATAGTTATTTAGATGAAATCTTTACGCGCTACGATAGTTTTCGTTTGTTTCATAAAACAACCGTTTTCTTTACAACTCCTTCTACCTTTGATAAAAAACAATGCGAAAAAATCCGTAATCACATTTTGGAACAAGGTGCAACCCAAGTTATCTATGACAAAGAACTGTGGTGTGCAGCCATTGGTGCTAAACTACAAATCAACACATCCGTATCCGCCTGTATGTTGTACATGGGACATGCTTCCTGTGATATTGCTTGTTTCTCTAATGGCATCATTCAAAAAGAAAGTCATTCTCCATATGGCGGTGCACAAATTCTGCATGCCTTCAATAAATGGATCCAAACCAACTATGATCTCCAAGTCAGTCAACCATTTATCGAAAATCTATTGTTGCAGTTTGGTCAAACCAAAGAAGCCATCGTGATTCATGGCACCGACATGCGTACCCAGCAAAATCGCAGGATTACCATCACCCAAAACCAAATCGGTCAAGTATTATCGCGCATTGTTTATGCTTGGAGTCAATGGATCTATACCTTCTTAACGACCTTATCCAATCAACAACAAGGCGACCTTTTAAAACGAGGCATCGTCTGCTGTGGCGGATTAATGGAAATTCCCCATATAGATACCATTTTACGTCAACAACTTAATGTTCCTTTTTTTATCAGTCCCAATCCGCAATATACCATTTCTTATGGCATCATGACGATCTTAAACCGCTTAAAAGAAGAAGAATAAAAAATAGAAGTTATCTATTTTCGATAACTTCTACTTTTACAACATTATCTGGTTCTAAATCATATGTGACTTTCGCAAATTCTTCCAAATGATTTTCCAACATATCATGGACCATGGAATAAACAGCTTCCTTATCTTCATCCGTCTTACATTTATACTCAATCGTTGTATCAATTCGCTTTGGAAGATTCGCATGCTTCAATTCTTTTAAAATATGTGACATTGTCCTAACCTCTGTTTTCAGTCTATGATAAAAGTCCTATTTTGTCAAACTTCATAGTACGCCAACAAATCCGCTGGCTTCAATTTGGCTTTTTCCTCAGAATGAAAGTCTTTACGAATCTGGCCATCATGGAATACCAATAAACGATTGCCATTCTCTAAAGCGTCTTTCATATTATGCGTGATCATCAATGCCGTAATATGTTCTTCCCTGATCAACTCATTGGTGATTTCTAATATTTTTTTTGCACTATTCGGATCCAATGCAGCCGTATGTTCATCCAACAACAAGACTTCTGGTGGATTTAAAACCGCCATCATCAAAGCTACAGCCTGTCGTTGGCCACCTGATAATAAACCAATCGGCGTCTTCATTCGATCTTCCAATCCCATATTCAACGTTTTTAACTTTTCTGCAAAGAAAGCACGATCATTTTTATTGACCGCCATCGAAAATAAACCACGATTGGAACGAGAATATGCCAATGCCAAGTTTTCTTCTACACTCAATCGACTCGCCGTACCCATGGAAGGATCCTGGAACAATCTACCAATGTTGCGAGCTCGCACATGCTCTTTTTCATGGGTGATATCTTTACCACCCAAAATGATCTTACCATCACTGACTGGTAGCTTTCCGGCAATCACATTAAAGAAAGTGGATTTACCAGCACCATTACTTCCTAAAATCGTGATAAAATCGCCATCATTAACATCCACACTGACGTGTGATAAAGCTCTCTTTTCTAATGAAGTACCTTCATTAAAAGTAACAGATACATCTTGTAGACTAAGCATTTTCTGTCCCCTTTCTTTTACGTAGATACGGAATCGAAATCGTAATCGCAACTAAGATAGCGGAAATCAAGTTCATATCGCCCGAAGGCACACCAAACTGTAAAGCCAGTGTATACAAGAAACGATAAATACAAGCACCTAAGATTGCCGCAAACAAACCAAATCCAATCGTATGTTTCTGTAAGATGGCCTCACCAACAATGATACCTGCTAAACCAATGACCATCATACCGGTACCACCAGTCACATCCGCAAAATGATTATATTGGGCAAACAATGCACCCGATAAAGCAACCAAACCATTGGAAATCGCAAAACCAATGATCTTCATGGTATCCGCATTGATGGAACTCGAACGAACCATTGCCTCATTATTACCTGTTGCACGAATCGCTAATCCCAAATTCGTCTTGAAAAACCAATACAGCAACAATCCAATCACCGCAACGATGGGAATCAAAGCCAACAATGGCTGATCAATTTTATCAAATAATGTCGCATTGGCTGGATCTAAAGAAATCAGTGGCATATTTGGTAAATTACCCATGATTCGCAAATTGATCGAATACAACCCTGTCATCGTAATGATACCTGCTAATAAGGGCTGAATATGCATCTTGGTCTGCAACAAAGCGGTAATGATACCACAAACACATCCCGCTAAAAACGCGGCAAATAAACCCACCATCGGCGCTCCTGCCATCGTCATAACAGCAACCGTCGCTGCTCCGGTTGAAAAAGAACCATCCACTGTTAAGTCCGGAATATCCAAAATTCGAAACGATATATATACGCCTAAAGATAATACAGATAAAACCAATCCCAGTTCTATCGCTTTTAAAATAACTGCACTCGACATAAATTCTCCCCTCTAACCTACTATTTGAAGTTTTTTATTTTGTGCTACCGAATCTGGCAAAGTAATATTCAGTGCTTTTAATGTCTTCTTATTCACATAAATGAATAAATTCTTTTTATAGACTTTCACTGGAATGTCACCCGCTTTTTTGCCTTTTAAGATCTGATCGACCATATCTGCAGTTTCTTTTCCCAATTGAGCATAGTCAATACCAACCGTAGCCAATCCACCATCTTTGACCATAGAATCCGCACCTACATAATATGGAATGCCCGCATCGGTTGCGGTTTTCGATAAAGAAGGCATGGCACTTGCCACTGTATTGTCGTTTGGCGATAAAAGGACATCTACCTTCTGACAAAGAACCGAAGCCGAAGTTTCTAATTCGGTAATATCTTTTCCCGTTCCTTCAATCAATGTTAAGCCATGACTCGCACAATAGGTTTTTGCCTTTTTTAAATTGGCCACACTATTGGTTTCCGACGCATTGTACAAAAATCCAACCGTCTTCATATTTGGAGTCAACGTTTTAGCCAACTCCAAGATCTGATCAATCTGCACCTCATCACTTGTACCGGTAATATTTCCGCCTGGATGTTTTAAATTCGAAACCAATTGCGCACCGATTGGATCCGATACAGCCGAAAATACCACGGGTATATCTTTGGATACACGTGCAGCCATTTGAGCTGTTGGCGTCGCAATTGCTACGATCACATCACTTTGTTTATCTTCAAACTGATTCACAATGGAATTTAAGTTTGCCACTTGACCCGATGCATCGGCATAATTCAATTCAATGTTTTTCCCATCCACATAACCTAATCGTTTCATCTCTTTTTTAAAGTTATCACGAATCAAGTTTAACGATGGATGCGAAACCAATTGAGCTACCGATACAACCGGTTTATCATGCGTCACGGATTGACAACCACTCAAAGACAAAGACAAACTCATTGCCAATAGAATAGCTAATAATTTCTTCATACACATCCTCCCTCTCTAACAAAAAAAGCCTGTATGCATAAACGCATACAGGACAAAATACAAATTCTGCGGTACCACCTGAATTGATATCGAATCGATATCCACTTATCCATTTAACGCATGGAAACGTCTTGGCTACTGTATTCACCTCGCCCTTCGAAGTCCATTTGCGAAACTGTTACCATTCGGCTTTCACCATCCCGAACTCGCTTCGGCACATCTTTTCGTTTGATCTCTTCTTCAACGGTTTTTTCTATCATACCGGATACATGGATGAAAATCAACCCAACATCATTCGGTCATTCGCAAATTCATCACCATGTGCTTCGGCAAATTTCTTCAACAAATCATCCACGGTTAGTTTTTGTTTTTCTTCACCACGCACATCATAAATAATCTTACCTTCATGCATCATGATCAAGCGATTACCAATCGCAATCGCATCTTTCATGTTATGCGTGATCATCAATGTCGTTAAATGCTGTGCTTCCACAATTTCAACCGTTAGATCCAATACCTTCTTTGCCGTACGAGGATCCAAAGCCGCTGTATGTTCATCCAACAATAACAACTTTGGTTCGATCAATGTCGCCATCAACAAAGTCAAAGCTTGTCGCTGACCACCAGACAATAATCCCACTTTACTGGTTAAACGATCTTCTAGACCTAAGCCCAATCGTTTTAATTCTTCTTTAAATTGACCTTCTTCTTCCTTGGTGACGCCCCATTTTAATGAACGCGATTTACCACGACGATTGGCCATGGCTAAGTTTTCTAGAATACTCATATTGGCGGCTGTACCCATCATCGGATCCTGGAATACACGACCAATCAAAGAAGCACGTTTATATTCTGGTTCCAAAGAAATATTCTTACCTGCTACGTAGATATATCCACAATCAATCGGATATACTCCCGCAACCATATTCAACATCGTTGATTTACCGGCACCATTGCCGCCAATGACTGTCGCAAAATCACCCGGTTCAAGATGTAAACTCAAATCATTCAATGCTTTCTTTTCATTGATGGTTCCCATATTGAAAGTTTTAGAGACATGTTCGATCCTAAGCATGATCACCCATCTCCTTTCCAGTCAGTTTTTTATACATAGCCAACTGTTTACGACGATCCAAAACGACTGGAACCGTCAACGCAATACCAACTAAGATAGCGGTAAATAATTTCAAATCATCGGTTGATAGACCCAACTGTAAAACGACGGCAACGATAATACGATAGATGATTGAACCCACCACGATTGACATCAAAGCCACAAAGAAATTTCCTTTGCCACGGAAAATAACTTCACCAATGACGATAGAAGCTAATCCAATGACGATAGCACCAATTCCTTGTTTAACATCAGCATAACCTTGCGATTGGGTAACCAAAGCACCAGAAAGTGCAACCAATCCATTGGAAAGCATCAACCCCAATAGTTTTGTGGTATTCGTATTGACACCCAACGCACGTACCATATGTTCATTATTACCTGTTGCTCGAATAGCACTTCCCATTTCGGTTCCAAAGAACCAATACAACAATATCGAAACAACCAACACAAAAATCACACCAATGATCAAAACAGACCAAGAAGACAAAATATGGGTTGCTGTATGGAAGATCTTAAACATCGTAGGACTTGCCAATAGTGGCAAATTCGAACGAGACATGATACGTAAGTTGATGGAATACAATCCAATTTGTGTCAAAATACCTGCTAAAATGGCTGGAATTTGACATTTTGTATGAAGTAGACCCGTAATACCACCAGCAATTAAGCCAGAAATAAATGCACATAAAACCGCAATCAATGGATCTACACCATGTAGGATGGCAACTGCACAAACAGCACCACCTGTCGCAAAGGAACCATCCACACTTAAATCGGCAATATCCAACAAACGAAAGGTGATATATACTCCCAATGCCATAACGCCCCAGAGCACACCTTGGCTAATGGCACCTTGTATGGCTAGTAGTATATTCATAGATTATTCTCCTATATCTGTAGCATCCTGGTATTCATCGGGAATCGTGATACCCAATTGTGTCGCTACTTTACGATTAATGTACAATTGAAGATCATCAGTCGATTGATATTGGATCTTCATTGTCGCAGGATCTGCACCATTTAAGATCTTCACAGCCATCTTACCTGCTTGCTCCCCTAATTTTTCATAATCGATCGAATACGTTGCCAATCCACCACCTTCACACATATTGGATTCACCAACGATGCAAGGTAAATTATTTTCATTCGTTACAGAAGTGACACTCGAAATACTTTCCGCTAACATATTATCGGTTGGAATATAAACAGCATCCACTTTGCCAACCATTGATTCAGCGACCTGTTGAATCTGATTGGTTTCACTAACCGTAAAATCTTGTGCTTCCATACCGGCTTTTTCGATTGCTTTACGAGCTAATTTTGCCTGAACGATGGAATTATCTTCACTTGAACAGTACATGATTCCGACTTTTTTAGCATTTGGGATCAATTTCTGCAACAATTCAATTTGTTCTTCAACCGGATTCAAATCACTCGTACCCGTTACATTTTCACCTGGTTTTTTATTGGATTGTACCAAACCAGCAGCCTTTGGATCGGTTACCGCTGAAATCACGATTGGAATATCATCGGTTTTTCCTTTGACCGCTTGAGCAGCCGGTGTCGCAATCGCATAAATCAAATCATCGCCATCATTCACAAACTTATTGGCAATGGTTTCACAATTGGATTGATCATTCTGCGCATTTTTAAAATCAATCTGACTCTTCTTATAACCTGCCTTTTTCATTTGTTTCACAAAGCCATCATATGCTTTATCCAAAGCCGGATGTTCTGTGTATTGAATGACACCAATCTTTACATCACTCTTATCCTTTTTTGCTGTTCCACTGCTACAAGCAGTCATGGAAAGGCCCAATGCGACCGCAAGGGCAATTTTGCCTAATTTTTTCATTTCTCTTCTCCTTTTTACATTTTTTACATTTTATCACATACGCTTACATAAAAAAAGCAGATATCCAAAATGGACATCTACCCTGCAAAATAAACGATATATCCTTGCACAAAAATAATTAATATCAATAAAGGAATCACAATGCCGCAATACCAACGAATCGATTTTGGAAAGCGAATTCCCTCTCCGCTGTTTGCTTCTTGTAAGAAATGCTTCCATCCCCAACCATTTTTAGCTGTACAAAACAATACATAAATCATGGATCCCAATGGTAATAAATTGTTGGAAACGATAAAATCTTCTAAAGACTGGATATTGGTACCCGCACCCAATGGTTGAATGAAAGACCATACATTAAAACCAAGCGCACAAGGCAATGATAAAATCAATACTCCCAAACAACTTACCAATAAGTTTTGCGTACGATTCCATCCGGTTAATTCTTTGGTCATCGTTAAAATATTTTGGAATACCGCAATAATGGTCGTAAACGCCGCAAAACTCATAAATAAAAAGAATAAAGCACCCCAAATGTTGCCACCAGCCATATTCGCAAAAATATTAGGTAAAGAAACAAAAATCAAACCAGGACCTTGACCAGGATCTACATGATACGCAAAACAAGCAGGAATAACGATCAATCCAGCCACAATAGCCACAAACGTATCCAAGGCAACCACTTGCATCGCTTCCGAAGTCAAACGTCGATCTTTATCAATAAAAGAACCAAAGATCGCAATGGCACCAATACCTAAAGATAAAGTGAAGAAAGCCTGACCCATAGCGGCAAAAATCACATTGCCAATTCCATATTCTTTCATTTTGCCAAAATCAGGTACTAAATAATATTTCAAACCGGCCGAAGCACCAGGCAAAGTCACAGAACGAACGGCTAAAATGACCATCAATCCTAAAAGACAAATCATCATGGTTTTGGATACTTTTTCTAAGCCATCTACCAATCCTTTGGATACCACAAAGAATCCCAATAAGACAACAAGCACCATGTAACCCACATTAATACTTGGACTCGCCAACATAGAGTTAAATGTTGCCGTAATCTGATTGGCCGTGGCATTTTGGAAAGATCCCGTGATCATTTTATAAAAGTAATACACCATCCAACCACATACAGTCGTATAAAACATCATCAATAGGTAGTTTCCAATCAAACACCAATACTTCATCCAATGCCAATGGGTACCCTTTGGTTCCAAGACATCAAACGATAGTGCCGCACTCTTTTGACTGGCTCGACCTACACTGTATTCCATGACCATGACAGGCAAACCTAAGATCAATAAAAAAAACAAATAAATCAATACAAAAGCAGCACCCCCATATTTTCCCGTAATATATGGGAAACGCCAAACATTTCCTAATCCAATAGCACAACCAGCACTGATCAAGATAAATCCCAATCGGCTGGAAAATCGATCTCGCATATTCAACTCTCCTTACATAACGGTACAATAGTATCAATAATCTGTATTTATTTCAATGATTCATCGTTTATGGTACAATCAAAAGGTATGTAGAAAGGAGTCCTTATGACACTGATATTACCTGAAAATTACGATCCTGTCTTGGATATACGCCATACCCAAGAAGCCATCAAATACATTCGTGACACATTTCAAAGAGAATTCGGCAACGAACTCCATCTTTCCCGCGTTTCCGCACCACTTTTTGTCACCAAAAGCTCGGGCTTGAACGACAATCTAAATGGCGTAGAATCCCCTGTACACTTTGATATGAAAGCCATCCCCCATGAAGACATTGAAGTTGTGCATTCACTTGCCAAATGGAAACGATTTGCACTTAAAAAATACGGTTTCCAGATGCATACCGGCCTTTACACCAATATGAATGCGATTCGCAAAGATGAAGACCTCGATAATTTACACTCTGCCTATGTGGATCAATGGGATTGGGAAAAGATCATCACCAAAGAAGAACGTAACGAAGAAACGCTTCGCCAAGTCGTTCGTCATATTTTTAAAGTGATCAAACACATGGAACACGAAGTTTGGTACAAATATCCAGAAGCGGTCAATCATCTACCCGACGATATTCACTTCATCACAACGCAAGAACTATTGGATCTCTATCCTAATCTAGATGCACGCCAGCGAGAAAATGCGATTGCCAAAAAATACGGTTGTGTCTTTATCATGAAAATTGGTGATAAACTTTCCAATGGCGAAAAACATGACGGACGTGCTCCCGATTATGATGATTGGCAACTGAATGGCGATATTATGTTCTGGTTTGAACCTCTGCAATGTGCATTGGAAATCAGTTCTATGGGCATTCGTGTTGATGAAAATTCTTTGGTTGAACAATTAAAGAAAGAAAATTGTACGGAACGCATGGAATTACCTTATCATCAAGCCATCCTAAATCGAGAGCTGCCCTATACCATTGGTGGTGGCATTGGTCAATCTCGTTTGTGTATGTTGCTGCTGAAGAAAGCCCATATCGGTGAAGTCCAAGCCAGCATTTGGCCAGACGATATGATTCAAGCTTGTAAAGAACATCATATTCAAATCTTATAAAAAGATCCCTACTCGGGATCTTTTTTAATACGTGCATTTGAATACGTGTACATTGGTTCTATGGCCGCAAAAGCTGAAACCGGAATTTCTTCATTTCCAATAGAATACTTTTTCTTTTCAATGCGTGCATCCGCTTCATGAACACTTCCCTCATACACAATAGCTCCACAAAAAGCCAAGGCATCCATTATTTCTTGTTCATCAAACGTATCGGTTACTACATTGATTGAAACCACACTTTTCGAGAGTTGTTTTTGACAATAACGATAAAACTTTTGAACTTCTTCAAACATAAAACCTCCAAAAAAAGGAGCTCAAAAAGCTCCTTCTTATTCATCAACAGATGATGATTCTTCAACTGGTGTATTTTCCGCCACCAACTTATCAAATTGTGTATCTGCTTCTTTTTGATGCATACGCTCTAAACGTTGATCACGTAATTCTTTCGCTTTAGCAGCTACCAAATCATTTTGTGGACGATGTCCATGACAACCGGTTCCGGCTGGAATCAGCTTACCAATCATGACATTTTCTTTCATACCACGTAAATGATCCGTCTTTCCTTTGATCGTTGCATCCGTTAATACTTTGGTCGTTTCTTGGAACGAAGCCGCTGACAAGAACGAATCCGTCTCTACGGACGATTTCGAAATACCCAACAAAATTGGTTTGAATTTTGCTGGTTGTTTTCCTTCCAACAAATATTTACGGTTGATACGCGTAATTTCATTCAACGATTTTTGAACACCAATATTTAAATCCGTATCACCTTTATCCGTCACAATAACATTACGCATCATCTGCATGATCATAACTTCCAAGTGCTTATCCGAAATCTCGATACCTTGTGATTGATATACCTTCTTGACTTCTTTTAAGATATAATCTTGCACTTCTCGAACACCGGCAACACGTAACAATTCTTTAGGATCCAATGGACCTTCGGTCAAAGCTTCACCAGCTTCAATATGGTTTCCAACACGAACCCATTCACGAAGTTCTTGGTTAGCGTTGATCTTGTGCGATACACTTTCTTTTTCAGAAGTGATGATGACTTCTTGACGTTTCGTACCTTCAATATTTTCAATCGAAGTAATTTCACCAGAAATCTGCGCAATAACAGCGACACCTTTTGGTTTACGTGCTTCGAACAACTCTTCGACACGAGGCAAACCTTGAGTAATATCACCTGTACCCGCACCGGCTACACCACCGGTATGGAATGTACGCATGGTCAACTGTGTACCTGGTTCACCAATGGATTGGGCAGCCATGACACCAACGGCCTCACCGACTTCAACATCTTTACCGGTAGCCATATTTTTACCATAGCACTTGCGACATACACCCGTTCTTGATTTACAAGTAAATACGGAACGAATATACATACCTGTAACTCCGGCATCGACAATCTTCTTTGCCATTTCATCGGAAATATACTCATCACTCGCAATGATCAATTCACCGGTATTTGGATCAAAAACATCTTGTTTTGAATAACGACCCGCAATACGATCTTGGAACGTTTCAATAACGGTATTGGTCTTACGATCGACTAAATCTTCTACCCAAGATCCTTTATCCGTACCACAATCGTCTTCTTGGATGATGACACCTTGGGCAACATCGACCAAACGACGAGTCAAGTAACCAGATTCGGCTGTCTTCAAGGCTGTATCGGTCAAACCTTTACGTACACCATGGGTCGAAGTAAAGAACTCACTTACATTCAATCCTTCACGGAAGCAAGAATAAATAGGGACCTCGATAATGCTAGGAACAAATTCACCATGGGTTGATTTCGCATGACCTGGACGAGCCATCAAACCACGCATACCGGCTAACTGTGTAAAGTTCGAACGGTTACCACGAGCACCAGAATCCGCCATCATGAAGATTGGATTCTTACGATCCATGTTCGCAACCAAGCTATCGGCAATTTCATCTTTGATGGTATCCCATAAACCACTTAAATGCGATTCCCACTCTTGCATCGTCAACATACCTTTACGTTGTAGATGTTTCAATTGTTCGGCCTTTTGACGACCTTCGGCCACTTTTTCTTCCTTATTAGGAGCGACTTCAATATCACTTAACGCAACTGTGATACCAGCAACTGTTGAATATTTGAATCCCAAAGCCTTGATTTGATCCAATACTTCTGCTGTTTGATCCACCGTATAACGACGGAATACTTCGGCAATTACTTTTCCTAAGTCTTTTTTCTTGACGGAGAAATCTTTACCATTTTCATCACGAATTGGTAAATTTGCGATATAGGCAGGAATATCCGTGCCTGGTTTCACAAAATAACGTTCTGGCGTCTTTTCAAAGTTAGCTTTTGAAACTTCCTCAATGAATGGGAAGTCATCCGGGAACATACTATTAAAAATGATCTTGCCTGGTGTTGTTACTAGATAATCATCGGCATGTACCGGATCGAAACTAGATTTACCAACACCACGAACTGGTAAAGCAATACGTGAATGCAAATGAACTAAATGCGATTTATAAGCCATCATGACTTCATCGACATTACTGTATACATGTCCTTCGGCTTCCGCAAACGTTTTCCATAAGGCAGCTTCTTTTGGACAATCGGCATCCAAATAACGTTGGCTTTCTTTCAATAATTCATCTTTGGTTTCTTCCATGGTCAAATAATAGTTACCCATGACCATATCCTGACCTGGCGTAACGATTGGTTTACCATCTTTTGGACCCAAAATATTATGAGAACCCAACATCATGACCAAAGCTTCGGCACGTGCTTCTTCACTCAATGGAACGTGGATGGCCATCTGGTCACCATCAAAGTCAGCATTGAATGCTGTGCATACTAATGGATGTAGACGCATAGCACGTCCTTCAACTAGTTTTGGCAGGAAGGCTTGAATACCCAAACGGTGCAATGTAGGCGCACGATTCATCAATACAGGATAGCCATCAATGACTTTTTCAACCACATCCCAAATGCGCGTATCTTGTCTTTCAATTAATTTTTCTGCATTTTTAGGATTGGCAGCCAATCCCTCATTGACGATCTCATTAATGATGAATGGCTTAAACAAATTGACCGCCATTTCACGTGGAATACCACATTGATACATTTTTAGATCCGGTCCGACCGCAATAACGGAACGACCAGAGAAATCGACACGTTTTCCTAACAAGTTTTGACGGAAACGACCTTGTTTACCTTTCAATGAATGCGATAAAGATTTCAAAGGACGACCACCCGCACCGGTAATTGGTTTGGAACGACGACCATTATCGATCAAAGCATCTACGGCTTCTTGCAGCATACGTTTTTCGTTTTGAACGATGATGTTTGGTGTACCCAATTCCAATAATTTATGTAAACGATTATTACGTGTGATAACACGACGATATAAATCGTTTAAATCACTGGTTGCGAAACGACCACCATCCAACTGCAACATGGGTCTAAGATCAGGTGGAATAACCGGAATGTTTGTCAGAATCATCCATTCTGGCTTATTGTCACTATGACGGAAAGCATCCACAGTATCCAAACGTTTGATTAATTTCTTACGCTTTTCACCCGAGGCTTTTTCCAATTGTTCTTGAATATCTTGGAATTCTTTTTCCAAATCAACATTCTGTAACAATTTCAAAACGGCTTCGGCACCTGTCTTCGCTTCGAATTTATCGGAACCATAAATAGCTACAAATTCACGATATTCACGTTCAGATAATACTTGTTTGTAAGTCAATTCTGTATCTTTTGGATCGGTTACAATGTAACTAACAAAATAAACAACTTCTTCCAATTGTTTTGGTGTTACATCCAACAACAAGGCCATACGGCTTGGAATACCACGCAAGTACCAAATATGAGCAACCGGCGCAGCCAAATGGATATGTCCCATACGTTCACGACGAACACTTGATTTTGTGATTTCAACACCACAACGATCACAGACAACCCCTTTAAAACGAACTTTCTTATATTTACCACAAGCACATTCCCAGTCCTTGGTTGGACCGAAAATGCGTTCACAGAATAAACCATCGCGCTCTGCTTTTTGACTACGATAGTTGATTGTTTCAGGCTTTGTCACTTCACCATGTGACCATTCTAGGATCTTTTCAGGACTCGCTAAACGAACCTGAATGGATGAAAACTGGTTTATACTCATTCATCTGCCTCCTGATCTTCTTCTTTTGAATCTGTCTCTTCCATGTCATTGACAAGTTCATCTTTTTCTTCTTCAACAACTGGTTCTACTTTCTTAGGTGCTGGGACATCATCGTCATCATCTTCGGTTGTGATATCGACTTCTTCCCCATTTTCATCTAAACAACGAATATCAATAGCCAAACCTTGCATTTCATGCATCAATACACGGAATGATTCAGGAACACCTGGTTCTGGAATATCTTTTCCTTTGATGATGGCTTCATACGTCTTGATTCGACCTTGAATATCATCGGATTTGATCGTCAAGATTTCTTGTAGTGTATGTGCTGCACCATAAGCTTCCAAAGCCCAAACTTCCATTTCACCAAAACGTTGTCCACCATTTTGGGCTTTACCACCCAAAGGCTGTTGCGTTACTAAAGAATATGGCCCTGTTGCACGAGCATGTAACTTATCATCAACCATGTGGGCTAACTTGATCATGTACATGACACCCACACTGATTCGTTCATCGAATGGTTCACCGGTCAAGCCATCGTACAAGACTTGTTTACCATCTTTGGTCATGGATGCTTCTTTCATAACATCCAATAACTCTTCATTGGATACACCATCGAATACTGGTGTCGAGAATTTGATACCGCCCAACTTACGAGCTGCATAACCCAAATGAATCTCTAAGATCTGTCCGATATTCATACGGGAAGGCACACCAAATGGATTCAAGATGACATCGATTGGTTGTCCATCTCCAGTAAATGGCATATCTTCGATTGGCAAGATACGAGAGATGACACCTTTGTTTCCATGGCGTCCTGACATTTTGTCACCCTCAGAAATCTTACGCTTTTGAACAATATATACTTTCACTCGTGTATTTACTCCAGGAGGTAATTCCGATCCATCCCCACGTTTGAATACACGGATGGAATGAACGATACCAGCTCCTCCATGAGGTACTTTCAAGGAATTATCACGAACTTCACGTGATTTTTCACCAAAGATTGCCAACAACAATTTTTCTTCTGGCGATACTTCACTTTGTCCTTTTGGCGTAACCTTACCAACTAAGATATCGCCTTCTTTAACTTCGGCACCAATCATGATGATGCCGTTTTCATCCAATTTCGCAACCGCTTTTTCACCCACATTCGGGATATCACGCGTAATTTCTTCGGGACCTAATTTTGTATCACGGCAATCGATATCATATTCTTCAATGTGTACTGAAGTATACACATCATCACGAACCATACGTTCACTCATGATGATGGCATCCTCGTAGTTATATCCATACCAAGTGGAATAGGCAATGACAACATTTTGACCCAAAGCCAATTCACCATTCTGCATACTTGGACCATCGGCTAAGATATCGCCTTTTTCGACTTCTTCTCCAGCTTCTACAATTGGATGTTGGTTGATGCATGTGGAAGCATTACTACGAGCAAACTTACGCAATTGATACGTATGATCCAAACCATCTTTATTCGTTACGACAATTCGTAAACTATCCACATATTTTACAACACCGTCTTCTTTCGCTACGATACCAACACCAGAGTCTTTGGCAATCTTATATTCCATACCAGTTCCAACATATGGACTATGTGGATTCAATAGTGGTACGGCTTGACGTTGCATGTTGGCACCCATCAAGGCACGCGAAGCATCATCGTTTTCCAAGAATGGTACACAGGCTGTCGCAACGGAAACAATTTGTTTCGGGCTGACATCGGCTAATTCTACATCAGCGCGATCGGCAATGATCGTATCACCGGCTTTACGAGCAACGACTTTTTCATTGATTAAACGACCATCACGAACTTCGTTGGCTTGGGCAATGATATAATCCGCTTCTTCATCGGCACTTAGATAAATCGCATCTTCGGATACCGTTCCATCTTTATTGACTTTACGATATGGTGTTTGAATAAAACCATATTCATTAATCTTCGCATAGGTTGTTAAGTTGTTGATCAAACCAATGTTTGGTCCTTCTGGCGTCTCGATTGGACAAATACGACCATAGTGAGAGGAATGCACATCACGTACTTCGAATCCGGCACGATCACGTGTCAATCCACCTGGACCTAATGCCGAAATACGACGTTTATTCGTTAATTCAGCCAATGGATTTTGTTGGTCCATGAATTGTGATAACTGACTTGAAGAGAAGAACTCTTTGATAGCAGCTGTCAAAGGTCGGATATTCGTTAATTTACGAGGTGTCAATGTATCCAATTCTTGAATGGACATACGATCATGAACAACTCGTTCCATACGGCTTAAACCAATACGGAATTGGTTCTGGATCAATTCACCAACCGAACGAATACGACGGTTACCTAACATATCGATATCATCGGTCGATCCAATACCATCCATGACATTTAAGTTATAGCCAAAGAACGCATACATATCTGGAATAGTAATTGTGTGCATATTCGCAAATGGATCATTACCAATGATCTTGATTTCATGATCATCTTCATCTAAGACATAGACTTCTTGTACACAAGCACCAACGATCCAAAGTGTCAATTCTTCATTGGCTACACGAGAAGCAATCATCGCTTTGGTGTCGGCCTCTAAACGAGCTGCATCTTCTTTACCCGTAGAAATATCACGACCATTGATGTCATAACGATCAATGACTAATTCCATATCGTCATCTACAACATCCAAAGATTTCGCATTGGTCAAACGGCCTAAATGATATAGATATTGTCCATAGTTCAATACAGCTTCCAAATTTTCTGTGGTTAATTGAACAGGTTGCGCAATCAAGCCAGCATAAATAGGCACTTCTTCAATGGCACCTTTTAAAGCATCCACATCTGCTTGGGTCAATACTGTACCTTGTTCAAAGAAGATATCACCTACCGTGACATCATCGGCTAAGATACGTCCAACCAATCCCGTATTATAGTTCGTTGGGATAGAGACAATATCTGCTTCATGGAATTCCGTACGGAATGGGAAAGCTTTACAATATGTACCTTTCGCCAATTCTTCACGTAAAGCATTGCGTTCATCGCGATGGATCATCTTGCCTTTTTCCATAAAGACATTTCCATTCACATCAATAATGTCATGAGCCAAACGATTACCTTCGATACGACCAATCGCATTTAACTTTTTACGTAATTTATAACGACCTGCTTTGGTCAAATCATAACGACGATGATCAAAGAATTTAGCGCGCATCAAAGAAACCGAAGCAGATACAACAGCTACTTCATCGCTTCTTTGGTTACCATAGAAGCTCAATAATGCACCTTGTGTCGTAGCTGTATTATCGACCGAACGACTATCTTTGGTGTAATCATGAAGCAACGTATTTTCTACTTCTTCATATTTTCCAAAGAAAGCTGTATACAACAAAATATACAAGCTCATATAATCGCGTTTTTCCGTATCCACAGCTAAATAATCTGCTAATTCTGCTTCAACTTTCGCAAGCTTTTCTTCAGCTTGTTCCAATGTTGATTCTAACGAAGCCAACTTCGTTTCCGCATTCGCATCCTTAGCTTTGCCATCACGAATACGTTTCGCTAATGCATCATGTTCTTTCGCAATCGCATTCTTTTCGCTTTCATATTCATCACGTTTCGCAAGTAAAGATTCTTTTGGTTTCGATGGGAATTTACGACCCATTGCCGTTAAGAACGTTTCTAAATCCGTTGTATCATTTGGATCATCGATATCGCCTAAGTTAAAAGACATACCAATGGCTTTGAATAAAATGGAAAATAAGATCTTACGACGACGGTCAATCGATACATTGATCAAACGGCCATTCGTTGATTTCTTTTGTTCCGTCATAAATTCCAACCAAGTACCACGGCTTGGAATCAATTCACAGGCATAATTTTGTTTTCCGCTTTTTTCATCTTCACTTTGAGAAAAATAAGCGCCAGGAGAACGAACAATCTGTGATACGATAACACGTTCAGCACCATTGATGATGAATGTACCCGTTTCCGTCATCAATGGGAAATCTCCTAAATATACTTCTTCGGTCTTCGTTACAATTTCACCGGTAGTGGAATCCGTAATTTCCAATTCCATGTCGGCATACAAAGGTGCTGCATAGTTGCACTCCCTATACATGGACTCCTCTTTGTCATATTTTGGTTTATCAAAATGATAACGCAAAAAATTCAATTTAATATTTTTACCATAGTTTTCGATGGGATAAATTTCTTCGAAAACTTCTTTGATTCCCTCTTTTGTGAACCATTCAAAAGAGTCTGTCTGGATTTCGACAAGGTTCGGTAATTCTAACTTACCACTTACTTTGGAATAATCGCGGCGTTGGGCTTTTTTACCACATGCCACAACACGATACGCTTTGCTAGTCTCCATGCATGCCTTCCTTTCATTGACAATATCCAAAAGGGCATAGTACCCCTAAGGAATCTTATGCAATTTATTATATTACCCGAAACGCAAATAAAATGCAACTGGAATTAAAAAAAGTTCATGCTTTTTGACAAGCACGAACCATATCATCCAATTGTTCCAGACTCGCATGTGGATCTTCTACCAAAGCAATCGCATGACGCATGAGATGCTGATAATCATCATCTGTTTGAAACCGTTTCGTATCAATATTTTGTACCATTATATATAATTCTGTTCGTAACGTATCGATTTCATAAGCAAGATCCACTTCATCCATCAAATCACGCAAAGACCATTGGATATTTTCTTCGGTATTTTCAGCAACCCGACCGATAAATATATGTTCCTGCTGGAAAGCTTTCGCAAGTAAGGAAGCATTTTCTTTATATAGATATAGAAATGGTGGTTGATTCCCTTTGGATGTCGTTGGATGTTGTATTAATTCTGCCATGGTCTTCGATAATTCTTGATCACCAACCACATGAAATTCCATTCCCACTTTTTTAATACTATCTATTAATTTTGGATCACCCGTCCCCAAATAAACGATAACCATTTTTGACACACTCCTTTTTAGACTATACAATACTACTATCCACAGGAGAAATACAATGAAAAAATTATTCACATATTTTATTGTCTGTGTACTTTCTTTGAGTTTGGTAGGATGTTCTTCATCCAAGAATAACGATGATATTCTCCGTTTCTTCGATGCATTCCATTATACATTGGATGCAAAATCAGCCAATGTGACCGGATCGCTTGATATGAAAAACAATAAGAATACTTCAAAAATCAAAGTAAATGCCTCTTTGATCCAAGAAGACAAGATTCAATTGGCATTAAAGCTTGGTCTAGAATCCAATGAAAACACAGCCAATGATTTCATCGAATTTTATATCAAAGATGGTAAAACCTATTTGAAAAATCGAGGCACGACCTCACAAAGTGTTGCCTCCAAAATTGGTATCGAAGATGGCAAGCGATTATCATCGATTGATCCATTCTTAAGCTATTCCGATGAAGAATTAGAAAACTTCTTTACGGCTAGTTCTCGTAATGGCAACACCTATACATTTACGATCGACCCCGATAAATTGTCACAATTGTTGGATGATCTAGGCTCCGTCAGTGTATCCGAAGCCAATGTGGAAGCTACGATATCAAAGAAACATATCACCCACTTGAAACTCTATGCAAAAGGAACCATGTCGGTTTCTTCCAAAAAAACCAATACCTTTGAATTCACTTTAAATGTACAAATCAAAGACTACAACCAAGTCAAAGAAGTGACCTATCCAGACAATCTAGAATCCTATTAAAAAAGCGCCGTTTCAAACGGCGTTATTTTTATTGATTGGATGCTTGTTCCAATACTTCATAGCCAGCATCTTCCAATGCTTGACAAAGCTTTGATGGATCCGATGCATCACATCGAATGACGATCTTGGCTACTCCATCGGTATGAGAATACACACCTAAATTGAGAATATTCACATTTTGGGACACAAAAATTTTGGAAAGTGCACCAATGGCACCAATTTCATCTTTGACACCAACAGTAATACGCGATCCTTTTTGTCCCCAACCGAGCACATTCAAGAAACATTTGAAGACATCATTTTGTGTTAAGATACCGACAACTTTATGTTCTGGATTGACAACAGGCAGACAACCAATATCATGTTTCAACATTTTATCGGTCGCATCTTCCATCAAATCATCTTCATACGCATAAATAACATCTTTGACCATGACCGAATGCACCGTCGTTTTCGACAACAAATAATTCAATTCATAAATACTCAAACTCGTTGTTTGCGTACCGGAATTCGAAATCATTCCTTCGGTGATCAAGCCAACCAATTCATCATTTTTCACAACCGGTACACGATGGATATGTTTGGTATGCATTAAATCAATAATTTCTGAAATCGTGGCATCACTTTCGGTACAAATGACATCACTTGTCATGAAATCTTTTACTCTAAACATCTTATCCTCCTAAATATGCTTTCTGGACATTGGCACTATTCAACAATTCTTTACCACTGCCTTCTAGAACAATATTTCCTGTCTCTAATACATAGGCTTTATCGGCAATCGACAATGCCATCTTTGCATTTTGTTCGATCAAAAGAATTGTCGTACCATTTTTATTGATTTCTTCAATGATGGAAAATATCTCTTTAACCAAAATAGGTGCTAGACCCATACTTGGTTCATCCAGCAACAACAATTTTGGTTGTGCCATTAAAGCACGAGCCATCGCTAACATTTGTTGCTCTCCACCAGAAAGGGTGGCTGCATCCTGATTGGTACGTTCGCTTAATATTGGAAACAATTCATAACAACGTTGAAGATCTTTTTGAATGCCTTCTTTATCTTTTCGTAAAAAAGCACCCATCATTAAATTTTCATATACAGTCAGACCCGTAAAAATACGACGTCCTTCTGGAACTTGGATCAAGCCTTGTTCAACAATATTCTTCGCTTTGGCTTTTGTGATGTCATTGCCTAAAAACGCAATCGATCCACCACTCTTTTTAACGATACCACTGATAGCGTGCAACATCGTTGTCTTACCAGCACCATTCGCCCCAATCAAAGAAACGATCTTTCCTTGTTCTACTTGCAGGCTGACTCCTTTTAGAGCCTCAATGACACCATAATGGACATGTAGATCTTTTACTTCAAGCATTGCCATACTACATTTCCTCCCCTAAATAGGCTTTGATAACAAATGGATCCTTTTGGATTTCTTCCGGCGTACCGGACGCTATCAATTTTCCATAGTTCAAAACGTAAATACGTTCACAAATTTTCATGACCAGGGACATATCGTGTTCAATCAAAATGATTGTCAATTTATACTTATCACGAATATGATAGATCAACTCTGTCAAATCGGTCGTTTCTTGTGGATTCATACCGGCAGCCGGTTCATCCAAATATAAAATACGAGGTTGGATAGCCAAAGCACGTGCAATTTCCAAACGACGTTGTTCTCCATATGGCAAATTGGTAGCCATTTCATTTCGTTTGCCATATAAACCGACTTCTTTTAATAAATCACAAGCCTTTTCTTCAACCCATTTCTCTTCTGTGTAATAAATAGGTAAACGAAGAATGGCCGCAATCGTTCCATAGTGAATATTCTTATGCATAGCAACCTTGACATTTTCTAATACGGTCATGGTCTTAAACAAACGAATATTCTGGAAAGTACGTGCAACACCAAGGCTAGTAATCTTATATGGTTTCATGCCGCCGATTTGGATTTCTTGATTGTCTTTCACAAACTCGATCAATCCCGAACTTGGTTCATAAACACCTGTCAATAGATTGAATAAGGTTGTCTTTCCAGCCCCATTGGGACCGATTAGACCAATCAATTCGCCTTCTTTGATTTCCATATTGACATTGGATACAGCACATAGCCCACCAAAATTTTTGGTCAGATTCTTGACCGAAAGGATCGTCTCTGCCATTAGTCATTCCCCTTTCGTTCTAATAATTTCTTAAATGAAAATTCGCGATTTCCTAAGATACCTTGTGGACGGAAGATCATGATGGCGATCAAAGCCACTCCATAAATGATCATACGCAATTCTGCAAAGTTCTGTAAGACCATGTTCAAAAGGCCAATCACAATGGCCGCAATCACACTGGATGTCATGGATCCCATACCACCAAAAACAACCATAACTAAGATATCGATGGATTTATTAAAGTTAAATTGTGTCGGTTTGATGATGTAGTAGTTACATGCGAATAAAGCACCTGCCAAACTCGCCAATAAGGCACCGATCACAAAGGCCAAAACTTTATATTTGGTTGTATTGATACCCATAGCTTCGGAAGCAATTTCATCTTCACGAATGGATAAACAAGCACGACCAGGCGCACTTCGCGTAAAGTTACAAACAACCAACAATGTAATCACAACACCAAGATATAATAATGGCCAAGTCGTCAATTTAGGAATACCACTTAAACCAGCAGCACCATTGGTAATCTTCATATTTTGAGCCATGATACGCACGATTTCAGCAAATCCTAACGTAGCGATGGCTAAATAGTCACCACGCAAACGAAGGGTTGGCACCGAAACGATAATTGCCAAAATGGCCGAAAGAACAAAACCAACCAAGATACCGATGATCAATCCACCAATGGTTGGAATCATTTTCGTGATGATACCGGCACTATAAGCACCCACACACATAAAGCCAGCATGTCCCAAGGAGAATTGGCCACAAATACCAATGATCAAGTTCAAAGAAACAGCTAACATGATATTAATACAAATATCATATAAAGTTACTTGATAATACAAGTTGATGATGCCGGTATTCATTAGGATCAAAAAGAAAAAATATACAGCGACCATTAAAATGGTCCATGCAAAATTCACTTTGGTCAATAAATGTCGCATCGTCTACACCTTCTCTCTTTCGTTCTTTCCTAATAAACCTTCTGGTTTAATGATCAAGATCAAAATCAAAATGACATAAACAATGGCATCTTTCCATAAGCTAGAGCCATACGCAACAACCATGGTTTCAGCAATACCAACAAAGAAACCACCAATCAAAGCACCCGGTACGCTACCAATACCACCGAATACAGCCGCAATGAAAGCTTTCAGACCTGGTGTAAATCCCATCAATGGATTCATCGTATTGTAGTAAACACCAACTAAGATTCCAGCAACACCAGCCAATGCCGATCCCAATAAGAATGTGAAAGAAATGGTTGCATCTACATTGATACCCATCAACTTAGCTGCATCTTCATCGACACTGACAGCTCGCATAGCACGTCCCATTCTGGTTTTTGAAATGATAAATTGAAGCAAAATCATCAAACAAATCGTAATGATAAAGATAAAGATTTGTTCTGAAGTAATGCGAAGACTACCCACATGAATCGCCGTATTTGGCAATAATTGAGGGAACTTGATCGGTTCTGCACCGACAAGATACTGGGTCGTGTATTCAATAAAATACGATACACCAATAGCAGTGATCAATGCTGCAATACGCGTCGCATGTCGCAAAGGACGATAGGCAATGCGCTCAACGATCACACCCAATACCCCACAGAATATCATTGTGATGACTAAAGCGATAAAAAAGACCCAAAGACTTGGACCCGAAGTATATCCAAGTATTGCGGTTACGTAAAATGCACAATAAGCACCAAGCATATAGATATCACCATGTGCAAAGTTGATCAACTTGATGATGCCATATACCATGGTATATCCCAATGCGATCAGTGCATAGATACTTCCCAGCGATAACCCATTGATCAATTGTTGAATAAACTGGTTCATAATTTCTCCTCCCTTTTAAAAAGGGGAGCTTTGATCTCCCCCTTTGCATTTCTTACTTATCTGGTGTAATTGGAACAGCTTCTGTTTGTTTACCATTTACTTGGTTAACGACCATTACGGCTTTCACTGGTGAGTGTTTCTTATCAAACGTGAATGTACCAGTTACACCTGAGAATTTGATATTCTTAATTGCTTTTTGGAGCTTTTCACCACCAGCACCAGATTTATCCAATGCTTGCAATACTAAGTTCGTTGAATCGTAAGCTAATGCAGAGAACATGTTCGGATCGGTTCCATATTCATCGTGATACGCATTGATGAATTCTTTTAATTTATCCGAAGCATTTACTGTTGTATAAGCCGTTGTATAATAAACATCATTTAAGTTTTGCGCACCGGCTTGTTTAGCCAAAACTTCCGATTCAAAGCCATCAGCACCTAAGATTGTCGCATTGACACCTGCTTCTTTAGCTTGTTTAATGATCAAACCACATTCTGTATAGTAACCAGCTAAATACATTACATCAAAGTCTTGTTTCTGTACTTTTGTGATGATCGAAGCAAAGTCTGTATCACCTGCATTATAGGATTCTGTTGCGACAACTTCACCACCATATTTCTTGAATTTCTTTGTGAATGTATCCGCTAATCCTTTACCATAATCACTGACTTCATTGATAACAACCGCACGTTTCTTTCCTAAGTTTTCACTCGCAAATTTCGCCATTGCACTGGCTTGATAGGAATCTTCGAAACATACACGGAATGCATAATCATATACTTTACCATCATTCATCATGGCACCTTGTTGCGTTGCCGATGGTGAAATAACTGGAACTTTGTTGTCGGTTGCTGTTTGATATGTAGCAATCGAAGCACTCGAAGTTGCTGGGCCAATCAAAGCAGCTACACCATCTTCCGTGATAAGTTTTTGAGCCGCTTTTGTACTTTCGGCTGCATCACCCTTATCATCCTGTGTTTCATATTTGATTTTATACTTGTGGCCTTTTTTGGCGTTATATTGCTTGATAGCTAGCTTAGCGCCGTTATATTCTGCCTTTCCATAACTGGCAACATTACCTGTCAACTCGAAGTTTAATCCAAGTTTTACCGTGTCACCTTTCTTATACGTTTGTGCTTGCGCACCACCGCCACTGGAACAACCAGCCAACATACTCGTTGCCATGGCAGCACTCGCTAAAAGCTTAATAAATTTGCCTTTCATAGCTGAGCCTCCTTCTCTTTCTCAATAGTTATTAAAATGATACAATTATTTTCATTTGGTTTCAACTACTAGAAAATTTTTTTCATTCCTTTACAATTTCCAAATCGAAATGGCAACAGAAGAAAAAATATCAATGGTATTGCTAACCATTGTCATCAATGGTCCATCTAAGATCCCCGAAGCAATCAAAAGGATAAAAACGATCATCATGACATTGGATCCCTGAGTAAAACGTAAATATTTATCCAATGGTAAAAACGCAAATAAGATCTTGGATCCGTCCAATGGTGGAATCGGCAATAAATTAAAGATACCAAAGCCAATGGATAATATCGCAATGGAACCAAGTAATGATAGGATAAAACTACTTTCAACACCTGCTTTTACACAGCCGTAGTAAATAAAGATGGCGACAAAAGCCAAAAGAAAATTGGCAATCGGACCGGCAAAGGCCGTCCATATCATACCGGTTTTTGGATCTTTATAATATCGCGGATCAACCGGTACCGGTTTGGCCCAACCAAATCGAAAAAACAAAAGACACAACAATCCTGCCCAATCAATATGAGCGAAAGGATTGAGTGTCAATCGTCCTTCTTCTTTGGCGGTTGGATCACCAAACCAATAAGAAACTAAACCATGGGCACTTTCATGAATGCCCATTGCTAGAATAACCGCGATAACACGAATAAGTATGGATTCAATTGACAAAGGATCACCTACACATTAAAGCGGAAATGGACTATATCGCCATCTTGCATCACATAGTCTTTCCCTTCCAAACGTAATCGACCTGCTTCACGAATGGCAGCTTCAGTTTCCAATTCATCAATATCATCAAAGGAGTATACTTCAGCACGAATAAAACCACGTTGAAAATCCGTATGAATGATACCAGCACATTCAGGTGCTTTCATTCCTTTTTTAAACGTCCAAGCTCGACATTCATCCGCTCCTGCTGTTAAGAAAGTTTGTAGATTCAATACCGCATAGGCTTTTTGGATCAAAGCATCCAAGCCACTATGTGGTAAGCCTAAATCATTTAAGAATTCATCTTTTTCTTCCGCAGATAAACTGGATAAATCTTCTTCAATCTTTGCACACAAAGGTACGATTTGGGCATTATCATTTTCGGCATAGGCTTTTAAGGCTTGATAATATGGATTGGCTTCGGGATCGACAATACCTTCTTCATCCATATTGGCTACATAGATGACTGGTTTAGTACTTAAAAGATTGTATGTTTTTAAGAAAGCGGCTTGTTCATCATCCACTTCGACACTACGAGCGGGTTGTCCTTGTTCTAAGACCGCTTTTAATTTATTGAGAAGATCCATTTCTTCTAACGCATTTTTGGTCTTGGTCGTGATTGCTTTTCGTTCCACTTTCGAAATACGATTTTCTACGGTTTGAAGATCGGCCATGACCAATTCTAAGTTGATGATTTCCACATCACGTACGGGATCGATTGAATTTTCCACATGGGTGATATTGGCATCATCAAAACAACGTACGACATGACAAATCGCATCGGTCAAACGGATGTTCGATAAGAATTGATTTCCCAATCCTTCGCCTTTGCTGGCTCCTTTGACTAAACCAGCAATATCGGTAAATTCAAAAGTTGTATAAATCGTTTTTTTGGGATGAAACAATTCCACTAAACGGTCAATTCGATGGTCGGGTACTTCGACCACGCCCACATTGGGTTCAATGGTTGCGAATGGATAATTGGCCGCTTCCACTTGCGAATTGGTGATCGCATTAAATAAAGTAGATTTACCTACGTTTGGTAGGCCGACAATTCCTGCAGTTAATGACATAATTATTGATTTCCTTTCGATACAACGCGTTTTAAACGCTTTTCAAACTTTGAACGTGGCATTAAAACACTGGCGCCACAGCCTAGGCATTTGACTCGAATATCTGCACCCATACGTATGATCTTCCATTGTTTGGATTTATGACATGGATGCTCCTTCTTCATTTCGATGATATCACCTAGATCATAATTTTTTTCTTCCACGATTCTTATCCTCTTTCATGATTTCGATACGCTTCCAACGTATTAGAAAGCAACATGCATACGGTCATAGGTCCGACTCCTTTTGGTACAGGTGAAATGGCTGCTACTTTATCTTTCACATCATCAAAATCCACATCACCACATAGTTTACCATTTTCCATTCGGTTGATTCCTACATCAATCACGACAGCTCCTTCTTTGACCCAAGAAGACGTCACCATTTTTGGACGTCCCATCGCAACCACAAGAATATCGGCTTGTGAACAGATTGATTCAATATCCGGTGTTTTGGAATGAACGATGGTTACGGTCGCGTTTTGATTTTGCAGCAATAACGCAACCGGTTTTCCCACCAAATTGGAACGACCACAAACCACAGCTCGTTTTCCAGCTAAATTTTCTAGGCCAACTGACTTCAACATATACATAATACCTTTTGGGGTACATGGTACAAATCCAGGTCGACCGGTCAATAGATTTCCGGCATTGACGGGATGAAGTCCATCCACATCTTTTGACGGATCAATGGCCATAATGACAGAATCCGCATCCAAATGTTTTGGAAGTGGCAATTGAACGAGGATACCATCCACCTTTTCATCGGCATTTAATTTTTTGACCGTATCCAGTAGTTCTTCTTGCGAAATATTTCCATCCAATGTGATGGTTCGATTTTCCATGCCGACATTGATACAGGCATTGGCTTTCGATCGAACATACGATTGACTCGCTGGATTATCACCAACTAAAACAACAGCTAAAACGGGTAACCGTTTTCCTTCAGCTTTGATTTGATCCACTTCGGATCGAATCGTATCTTTTACTTCATTGGCTAATTCATTTCCCCAAATTGTTTTCATTTACATATCTCCTCACTGTCTAACACAATGGTCACTGGCCCATCGTTGCATAAATCAATTTTCATATTGGCACCAAACACGCCTGTTTCGACATGAATTCCTTGTGCTTGCATGGCTTGATTGAAATAATCATAAAGTGGAATCGCTAAATCGGGTTTGGCGGCTTTCACGAAACTAGGTCGGTTGCCTTTTTTACAATTGGCATACAAAGTAAATTGAGAAATCGATAAGATGGCTCCCCCAATCGTTTGCATCGACAAGTTCATTTTACCATTTTCATCTTCAAATACACGTAGATTGATGATTTTATGGATTATTTTATCAACGATCGTTTGGGTATCATCGGGTGCAAAACCAACCAAGATAAGAAATCCTTGTTGAATACTTCCTGTGACTTGTCCATCAATGGTACAGGAAGCATGCGATACTCTTTGAACAACTACGCGCATTCTTCCTCCAAAAGACATATGCTCATCGCAACCATGCCTTCTTCCTTTCCCACAAATCCCATTTTTTCGCCGCGTGTGGCTTTAATTGAAATTTGATCAACAGAACAATGTAAACAGTCCGCCAAATTTTGTCGCATCTGCTGAATATATGGGGCCATTTTTGGCTTTTCAGCTAAAATGGTTGCATCCACATTGCCTACATGATACTTCCTTTCTTTCATCATTTCATAGATCTTAGCTAGGATCTTCATACTATCGATATCTTTATATTTTGGATCTGTATCCGGAAAATGCTTTCCCAGATCGCCCAGAGCCAATGCGCCTAAGATGCTTTCACCAATCGCATGAACCAAAACATCAGCATCCGAATGTCCCAATAATCCTTGATCATGGGGAATGGAAACACCACCTAAAATCAATGGTCTTCCACTAACCAGTTGATGAATATCAATGGCTTGACCAATTCGCATAAAATTTTTCCTCTCCATTTCTTATATTTGCGTTCACCTTTATTTTGTGTGTTCGCTTTTCAATTTTTTCATAATTCTAATGATACCACAATCCAGGCACAAAAAAAGCCTGGGTGTTACCAGGCTAAATGGATTATTGATTAATGGCGATATAATACTGTGTTCCCGATGGAACATCAATGTTGGAAGCAGCGACATTTGCGGTATAGCCCCAACCACCATTGACAACCGTATCATTACCAACATAAACGGCAATATGATCTGGTACTACGACACCTTCGGAACCGGCACGGCCATCATTCGCATAATAAACCAAGTTACCAGGTTGCAACAAAGAGCGATCTGTAAATACTGTACCTAAGCTTTGGTATTGATCTGGCCAGTATACACCATATACTTCACTACCAGCAGCGGCATTCAATGCATCCGTTGCCGTATTTGTACACCATTCATGTTCACCAATTTCAGCTAATGCAGCTTGCGCTACACGTTCATTGAATGAACTATTTTGTGTTGTTGTATTGGTAGGTGTTGTCTGCGTATTATCAGCAGGAGCTGTTGGTTGTGCAGGTGTTGTTGTCTGTGTGTTATTTGCAGGTGCTGCAGGTTGTGCAGGCGTTGTTGTCTGTGTGTTATTTGTAGGCGCTGCAGGTTGTGTAGGTGTTGTTGTCTGCGTATTTGTAGGTGTCGTTGTTTGCGTATTATCGACTGTAGTTGTAGGTTGTTGTACAACGGTTGTCGTTTCTTCCTTGACTGGTGTTGTAGCTGTATTTTGTGTATTATCAGCTACAACTGTTACGACATCAGAAGTAGAAGCAGCTTTTTCTAATACATCTGCAGTATCTGCTTTCTTCGTTTCATCAACAACAGTTGCGACCTTTGTATCAGCAACATCTGTTTGATCTACAGATGCTGAGGCTTTTGCACTCTCAGCTACATTATTTGATTCTGTATCTACAGCTTCTACAGTAGATGCTTTAACACTGTCAGCAACTGTAGCTACAGTATCATCAGAAAGTGCAGTAGCACTAGCATTATACGTTTTTTCTGTATCTGCTTTTCCATCTTTATCTAGATAAATGGATTTTTTATTTGAAGTAATCCAACTATTTTTTGCGATTGTATGATCTTTTTTTACATATTTGTCACCATGCCATCCAGGTTGTGATTCCATGGCGTAGATTGTACCAACAACTGGAAGCGCAGAGGCTACACACAAGATTGCGGCGACTTTTTTTCCATTATTTTCTACAAAATTCATATATTCAACCTCCTATCGGTTTAAAATTGTACAACAGTAATTTAACATAGATAGACAATGTTTGCAAGTTGACTAAGACTCCCACAAGTTGACTTTTGACGAAAAATTGTTGATAAAACAAAGAAAAAAAGCGAACTCGGCAATTTACCAAGTCCGCCACATTTTATTATCATTAACTATTTTGTTTTTTCAATGATTTCGATGAAGCTATCTTCTTTTAAAGAAGCACCACCAATTAAGGCACCATCGATATCTGGTTGAGCCATATATTCTTCTACGTTATTTGGTTTTACACTTCCACCATATTGAATACGTACTTCATCAGCTGCTTGATCACCAAACAATTCACGAACAGTATCACGAACTGTCTTGCAGCAATTTTCAGCGATTTCAACCGAAGCACTCTTACCTGTACCAATTGCCCAAATTGGTTCATAAGCGATGACCATTTTTGCTACAGCTTCTGGAGCTAGATCAGCTAAAGAACCTTTCAATTCATCTTTGATGACTTGTGCAGATTGACCAGCATCGTATTGTTCTTCTGTTTCACCAATACATAAAATAGGTGTAATACCAGCTTTGATCAAACGATGTGCTTTTTTGTTGACTGTTTCATCTGTATCACCAAACATTTGACGACGTTCAGAGTGACCAATGATACACCATTTGATTCCTAATTCTTCCAACATTGGAACAGATACTTCACCAGTGAAAGCACCAGAATCTTCAAAGTGACAGTTTTCAGCAGCAACGATCAAATTTTTTGCGTTGTCTAAAGCTGTACGTAAATCAGTGAATGGAGCACCGATTCCATATGTAGCTGTATCTGTTGCGGCAACAGCATCTACTTTTTCAAAGAATGCTTTTGTTTCCGCATTGTTTTTATTCATTTTCCAGTTTCCAACAATAATTGGTTTTCTTGCCATGATCTATTCTTCTCCTTTAATAATTAGTCTTTATCGCTAATAATTGCGATACCTGGTAATGTTTTACCTTCCATATATTCTAGTGAAGCCCCTCCACCAGTCGATACATGAGAGAATTTATCAGCATATCCTAATTGTTTTGCGGCAGCTGCTGAATCTCCACCACCAATGACAGTGATTGCATCTGGTAATTCAGAAATGGCTTTACAAATTTCTTCTGTACCTTTCGCAAATTTCTTCATTTCGAATACACCCATTGGTCCATTCCATACAACGGTCTTGGCACCAGCCAATGTTTGTTTGAACAATTCAACTGTTTTAGGACCAATATCCAATCCTTGCCATCCATCAGGAATTTCACCTGCATCAGCATATTTTGTGTTTGCATCTTCAGAGAATGCATCCGCAATGACATTATCAACTGGTAATACCAATTTGTCGCCAGCTTTTTCTAAGTATTCTTTTGCCAAATCAATCTTATCTTCTTCGACTAAAGAATCACCAATCTTACCACCTTGTGCAGCAGAGAATGTATAAGCCATTCCACCACCGATGATAACTTTGTCGGCTTTCTTCAATAAGTTATCGATAACATCGATCTTACTAGAAACTTTTGATCCACCAATGATAGCAACGAAAGGATGAACAGGATTATCCACTGCTTTACCTAACATTGTAACTTCTCGTTCTACCAAGAAGCCAATTCCATTTTCTTTCAAATTTGTTGGGATACCAACGGTAGAAGCATGTGCTCTATGAACCGATCCAAAAGCATCTTCCACAAATACATCACCTAAGCTTGCCCAATATTTTCCTAATTCAGGATCGTTCTTGGATTCACCTGGTTCATAACGTGTATTTTGAACAACTAAGATTTCGCCATCTTTCAAAGCAGCTACGGCATTTTCCAATGTAGCTCCTCTTGTTTCAGGACAGAAAGTTACTTTTGTATCAGGCAATAATTCTTGTAAACGAACAGCAGCACATTCCAAATTGTTTTTTGCTTTGTCTTCTTCTGTTTTTACTTTACCTAAATGTGAGAATAATACGACTTTCGCATTGTTTTCAACTAAATACTTAATGGTAGGCAATGCCATTTGGATACGGTTATCATCCGTAATCACACCATCTTGTCTAGGTACGTTGAAGTCAACACGTACAAGGACCTTTTTACCATTTACATCAAGGTCTTTTACAGTTCTTTTTGCCATTTAAACTCCTCCTACTGTATAAATATGCGTATTTATTATAACACTTGATTTTTGGTTTTCCTAGAAGTTAGTGTAAAAATTCACAAAAAGAAAAAGAGGAGCCATTTTCACTCCTCCTCGATCCATGCATGAACACACCAAATAATATCAATTACACAACCAATGATACATAGTATATCCAATTGCCAAGCTAAGCTTGGCTGCTTATGTATCATCCAGGCATAACCAATGATCTGGAATAAAATCAAACACGCAAAGACAATATTGACACAAATCAATCCCCTATATAACTTCATGGTATCCCCTAAACCATAATCCCCTTTCTTACAGAGAAAATAACACAAGACCTATCATTTGTGAATACAAAATTTACTTATGATATTGACGATGATGATTGATCATAAACGCCCGATACACCTGTTCTAAAACCAGTATTCTTGTCATCAAATGGGTAAATGTGAGATCTGATAATTTCCAACGAAAATTGGCACGATCCACCAAATCTTTCGAAGGCCCCAGTGAGCCTGCAATCACAAATACCAGATGAGCCCCTTGATCTTGCCATCTTTGTAGTTTATGTGCAAATTCTACACTATCTAGCATCTTTCCATGTAGATCCAAAAGAATCACCCAATCGGAAGGTTTGATCTTTTCTAATACCCTCTCCCCTTCCTTTTCTTTGATCAAGTCGACTTCTTTTTCACGATCTGTATGCATATTTGGCTCATCTTTTACTTCAATGATCTCCATTGTATCAAACGATGATAAGCGCTTTATATATTCTTTCTGTAACTGTTGTAGACTACGATCCTTATTCTTGCCAATGGCAATCAGGCGCATTAAATCTGTGCCTCAGCCGGGAACTGACGAGTCAAAGCAACAACTTCTTTACGTACGCTCTTTGCATAGTCTTCATCATCATGATCTAAAACATCAACGATCCAATGAATGACTTTTTCAAATTCAGCTTCTTTGAAACCACGTGAAGTCATCGCAGCAGCTCCAATACGTAAACCAGAAGTCACAAATGGTTTTTCTGTTTCAAATGGAATGGTATTTTTATTGACCGTAATACCAGCTAGATCCAATAAATATTCACCACGCTTACCAGTCATACCCTTTGATCCTTTTAAGTCAACCAATAATAAATGGTTATCACTACCACCAGAAACCAAACGATAACCAGCTTCTTGGAAGCCTTTGACCATCACTTGAACATTCTTTAATGTTTGTTCCATATATTCTTTAAAACTTGGTTGCATAGCTTCATATAAACATACACCCTTAGCAGCAATGACATGTTCCAATGGACCACCTTGTAGACCAGGGAATACCGAAGAATTCAATTTCTTACCAAATTCTTCTTTACAGAAAACCATACCACCACGAGGACCACGCAATGTTTTATGCGTAGTTGTCGTCACAAAATCCGCATAAGGAATTGGACTTGGATGCAAACCACACGCAACCAAACCAGCAATATGAGCCATATCCACCATTAAATACGCACCACATTTGTGTGCAATTTCACCAAAACGTTTAAAATCAATGATACGTGGATATGCCGAAGCACCCGCAACGATCAATTTTGGTTTAATGATCATGGCCATATGTTCCAATTCATCGTAATCAATCAATTCGGTTTCCTTATTTACATTGTATTCAATAAAATGATACAACTTACCCGAAAAGTTTACACCCGAACCATGTGTCAAATGACCGCCAGATGTTAAGTTCATACCCATCACAACATCACCGGGTTGTAAAATGGCATTGTAGACCGCCATATTGGCTTGTGCTCCAGAATGTGGCTGCACATTCACAAATTCAGCACCAAACAATTTCATGGCACGATCCTTCGTTAATTGTTCCGCTTTATCGACATTGACACAACCACCATAATAACGATGACCAGGCAGACCTTCTGCATATTTATTGGTCAATACGGAACCCTGTGCTTCACGCACTTCTCTTGATACAAAGTTTTCACTCGCAATCAATTCTACATTGTCCAATTGACGTTGTTCCTCTTGGGCAATGATATCAAACATTTCATTATCTCTCATCGAAATGACCTCCATGTATGTCTATTATAACTGATTCCATTTCTTCTGTCTTTGTAAATTTCATTGAAAACAAGCATCAAAAAAATCTAATTATTTTTAATTCTAAATTAAGCTGAAAGGTGTAATATGCAGTATATGAATAAACAAATAAAAAAAATACTCATCGTTTTACTTTGTCTTGTTTGGGTCATTGGCATTGGTGTCATTCGCTATATCCACTACCAAAACAGTGCCATTGTTATATGTATTGATGCAGGACATGGTGGTTATGATATCGGTGCCATTGCTGCCGATGGCACCTATGAAAAATCACTTACGCTAGCCTATGCCAAACAAATCGGTACATATTTAGAAGCTTCCGACGAAAACATTCGCGTGGTTTATACCCGAACATCCGATACCGTTTCATGGCCATCGAATGTATCAAAAGATCTAAAAGCCCGTGTTCAATATACGAAAGATGAAGAGGCCGATTATTATTTATCCATTCACTTTAATTCGGCCGATGCTTCCGCTTATGGTTACACAGCCTATGTCAAATGTGACGATAAAGCATCCAAAGCCATTTATAAAACCATGGCCCAAAACTTATCGAAATCCGGTTGGGAATATGATCGTGGCATTGAAACTACAACCAACTATCCATTATATGTCGTAGATAACTTATCTATTCCATCCATGTTGGTCGAAGTTGGTTTCATCACAAACAAAAATGAACTACAAGACTTAGAACAATCCACCTATCGTAAAACCATTTGTAAAGCCATTGCCAATGCTTATATTTCCTATATACAAAAACAATCAGATGACTAAAACAACGTCATCTGATTTTCTTCATCTAATCCTTCGGTTACCCCCATACTGTCCATGGTCTTTAATAACGAACTTGATAATTGGGTACGATTGATCAAATCTTCTTTTGATAAGAAAGGACGTTCATTACGTGCTTTCACGATGGATCGACCAACGTTGGCACCCAAACCATCCAAAGCCGTAAATGGCGGAATGATACTCTTTTCATCATCAGGATCTTGAATGAAATCGGTCGCATCACTTCGGGTGATGCTCATATTCGAAAACCGATAACCCCGACAGAACATCTCTAAAGCCAACTCCAACGTTGAATAAATATCCCGATCTTTTTTCGTTACTTCTTTTGGCGCTTCTTTTTCTTTCTTCTTGATCTCTGTCATTTTCTGACGAATAGCCTGTTCGCCACTGATCATGGTCGCAATGTCATACGCATCACAACGAATACTAAAGAACATACAATAATATGCAATTGGACGATGCACCTTGAACCAAGCAATGCGCACAGCCATCATGACATAGGCCACCGCATGTGCTTTTGGGAACATGTACTTGATCTTCAAACAAGAATCAATGAACCAATCCGGCACGTTACAAGCCTTCATTTCCTTGATCCATTCATCTTTCAAGCCTCTTCCTTTACGCACAAACTCCATGATCTGGAAAGCCAATTTTGGCTTCATACCATAACCCATCAGCTGCACCATGATATCATCACGACAACCAATGACTTCACTTAATTTACAGGTTCCTGCATCAATCAAAGATTCCGCATTACCTAGCCATACATCGGTACCATGACTCAAACCTGAAATTGTAACCAACTCCGAAAATGTCGTTGGTCGAGTTTTTTCCAAGATACCACGTACAAATGGCGTACCAAATTCGGGAATACCCGCGGCCCCCGTAATTTGATCGTAGCGTGTTGTATCGATATGTAAAGATTCCACCGAACTAAAAATAGCCATTGTCTCTTTATCATTCATTGGTAACGTCGTAACATCGATACCCGTTATATTTTCCAACATCTTCATGGCCGTTGGATCGACATGACCTAAAATATCGAATTTCAAGATATTATCATGAATCTGATGGAAATCAAAGTGAGTAGTCAACCATGTCGCATGGGGATCATTGGCTGGATATTGTACTGGCGTAAAATCATGGATATCCATATCTTCTGGAACTACGATAATACCCGCCGGATGCTGACCCGTTGTTCGTTTCACACCTTCACAACTCTTGGCCAGATCAACACGTTTGACATCCGGAAATGGTTCAATTTCCATTTCTTCTTCATATCCTTTGACATATCCATATGCGGTCTTTTCTGCAACCGTACCAACGGTTCCGGCACGAAAGGCATGATCCGCTCCAAATACTTCCTTACAATAATTATGAGCCACCGGTTGATAATCGCCACTAAAGTTCAAATCAATATCAGGAACTTTGTCACCTTCAAATCCTAAGAACGTTTCAAACGGAATATCCTGGCCATCCCCTTTCATTGGATGATGGCAGACAGGACATTCTTTATCCGGTAAATCAAATCCCGAACTTACCGTTCCTTCTTCTAGGAATTCATAATGATGACAATGGGGACAATAATAATGCGGAATCAAAGGATTGACTTCGGTAATACCCGACATCGTAGCCGCAAAAGAAGAACCTACCGAACCTCGGGAACCAACGATATAGCCATCATCATTACTTTTCTTAACCAATAAGTGGGAAATATAGTAAACCACATAATAGCCATGTCCAATGATACTATCCAATTCACGTGTTAATCGTTTTTCAACAATGTCTGGTAACGGATTTCCATACATTTCATGCGCTGTCTTAAAACAAATATCCCGCAATTTTTGATCCGATCCCTCAATTTCTGGTGGATATAATTTATCATGGATGGGGAAGATTTCATCACACATTTCCTTTAAATGTTTAGGGTTAGCGATCACATATTCATAGGCTTTCTCTTCACCCAACCAACTCATTTCCTTCAACATTTCATCGGTCGTACGCAAATGTTGATTCGGTGCTGAAGACATCTTGCGTTTCTGGGCATTAAAGACATACAAAGGATGGCGTTGACCCCCAATGGCTTTGGCATTGATATAAATATCACGAATGCGTTTATCGTGTGGTTCCACATAATGCGCATCACTGGATGCGATGACCGGAATTCCCATCTCTTCGGCTTTATCAATAATGAAATGTAAGATTTTTTTCAGATCCTCTACCGAATGGATGGCATGACGATCCAATAAATTCCGGTAACAATCCAATGGTTGAATTTCCACATAGTCATAGAAAGACAAAGCCGTTTCTAATTCCGCTTCGCTTCGTGTATGTGCTAAATCAAAAATTTCGCCATTTTGACAACTTGTACCAAACAGTAAATTTCCCTTTTCATGATATTTTTTAAGTTCATGTTTTACGATACGCGGATGCGCTAAACTTGAATTGGAATTTTTATTGTATGCCAAATACTTCGTATGCGACATCGTCACCAATTCAAACAATTCTTTTAGACCTGCTTTATTTTTAGCAAATACCGTAATATGACTTGGATGTTTCTTAAACCATTTATCTGTACTTGAAATGTGTTCTAAGGTATCCAATGTCGCATCGGATCCCCATTCATTCCACATACAACAGAAACAACGACTTAATACTTCTGCATCGTAATCGGCTCGATGGGCGCCTTCCCCATCATAGGCCACACCATAATGACGACATACCGCACCCAATCGGTAGCCTTTCATGTCCATCATCAATTGGGCTAAAGGTAAGGTATCGATCATGGGATTGGTCATTTCGGGTTTACCACAAGCTCGACAAGCGGCATTCATAAATCCCAAGTCAAAGGAACCATTATGGGCGACTAAAACGGCATCCCCGATCCAATCTAATAATTCATCCAGTACTTGATCGATGGGTTTCGCATTTTCAACATCTTTTTGGGTAATATGCGTTAAATTTGAAATATCGGCAGGAATCGCCATCTGGGGATTAATAAACAATTGTTTTCGATCCACTACTTCGCGATTGACCATTTTCACCGCACCAAATTCAATGATCTTATCCAATCGTTGTGATAAACCCGTGGTTTCCAAATCAAATGAAACAATAGTTGTTTGTTCCAATGGTCGATGGTCGTTATTGGTCACCACTTGGAAATGGGTATCAATCATATTCATTTCACAGCCATACAACATCTGAAAATGACGATTGGGATCTTGTTTGGTCAAGGCTTCTACTTTATGTTGAGCAAATGGGAATGCCTGCACGACATCATGATCACAAACGCCAACGGCTTCCATGCCCCAGTCATAGGCGGTTTGAATATAGTTTTCAATGGCAGCGACACCATCCATTTCACTAAAATTCGAATGTACATGCCATTCAATTCGTTTTTCTTTGGAAGTGTCTTCTCGTTTTTTTGCCGGAATGACTTCCAATTTAGAAATCATAAAACTATCACATTTGGAATAGTTATCGTAAACCACTTCTCCCGTTAGCCGTACCGTCTGTCCATTTTTTACGGCATTGATCTCATCGATAGAGCATCGTTTGCCTTCGAATCGTTTGGCAACGATCGCATCTTGATAATCACTGATATACAATTCCTGTAACGTTCGTTTGGATTTCAATAACCGATTTTCAACCGAAAAGATATGTCCTTCAATGGCCACACTACGCATCCCGACACGCAAATCACCAATGGATGAAAAAACCACATCTTTTAGATATTTATTATTTTTGGGGGTTGATACAACCGGTTTTGCGATCTTTGGCAACGCTATTTCCTTGGTTTCAATCTCTTCTTCGTCTTCACGGAATCGACAAACAAAGTCCATCGAGATTCCATATGTTTCCAACGCTTTTTCCAGTTGTGGTAAGCCACGCTTCAATTGTGCCAAACGACTTTCATCATTGGTCGCAAAACAAACCACTTCATTTTCCATAAATGGATGTAAATATGTGAAAGCCTGGTATTCATGATGATGAGCTACGATTCGTTCAACATAAAGATCTAAATCACTCATGGTACATTTTGGATCCTGGGCTTGGATACGCAGATCAATATCGGTATGTAAAGCTAGCTTTAGTTCATGACAAGTTTGTCGATAGACTTCAAAAGGTAAAACATGATCAATTTGAATCGATAGCTCCAAACAATTTTGGACCGAATGATAGATGGGAGACTGAAAGCTTTGGGCTTTTTCAAAATAAGGCAAAATTTCTTGAGATAGACACTTGCCTAAGAGTTCATACATATCGGACATGTTCTACCTCTACTTCGCCATTTTTTCAAAAGCATCTTTTGCCGCTTTTTGTTCCGCCTTTTTCTTGGTTCCTGATGTTCCTTTTCCTAATAAGATATCATCCAAATAGACCCCCATGGTGAAGGTAGGTGCATTGCTTGGCCCCGTTTCTTCCAACAAACGATATTGAATCGTTTTACGACTATCTGCTTGGATCACTTCTTGAAGATGGGTTTTATAATCCGTCACATCTTCACTTTTTGGTTGTGAGAATTCGGGTTTCATCACTTTCGTTAAAATTTCATCACAAACCGCATAGCCTTGATCCAAATAGATAGCACCAATGCAAGCTTCAAATTGATCCGCCATGATGGATCGACGATGCCGACCACCCGTTTTGATTTCACCAGCACCTAAGCGTAAAAATTCATACCAACCCAATTGATCATTTAATTTGGCAAGTGTTGCTTCACAAACCGTTTGTGCTCGTAAAGTAGTCATTTGTCCTTCATGCAGTTTGGGACGCATGTGAATCAATTGATCCGAGCTCCAGATTTGCAGCACCGCATCGCCCATGAATTCCAATCGTTCATTATTATCAATGGGATCTTTGGCATGTTCATTCGCATAGCTCGAATGTGTACATGCTTCTATATATAAATCTTCATTATTGGTTTGATAGCCTTGGCTATGCATCCATTCACTCAATGTTTTCATGGTATCCTCCTTTTAGATCCATCCGTACACAATCGGGTACGAAGGCAGATATATCTAAATGATAACGTAATAACTCGCGCACATTGGAACTAGAACAAAACATATGTTCTGGTTTGGTGAAAAGACAAATCGTTTCGATACTGTCATCAATCGAACGATTCATTGCAGCCATATTCAATTCGTATTCAAAATCTTGACTATTGCGCATGCCTCGAATCAAATATTTCGCATGCACTGATTTTGCGGCATCCACTGTCAATCCCTTTTGAATGCGACAAGACACATTTTTATAAGGAATGCAAGCTTGTTCCAACCATGCTAATCGTCTTTCGGCTGTAAATACTTGATGTTTTTCTGAGTTTGGTGCAACAAAAACATACAATTGATCAAATAGTTTACTGGCCCTTTCAATCAGATCCATATGACCATTCGTAACAGGGTCAAATGCACCACAAAAAATAGCTGTAGGCATGCTTAATTCTCCTTTCGATAATAGGTAATTTTGGTGTTGCGATAGGTTTTGGTTTTCCAAATCACAAAATCGACAATTTGTTCTGGAAACGTATCTTTCTCATCACTTTCCACGACGATGATCGATGTATCTTTTACCAATTGATGATGACACAATTGTTCAATCAACATTACATTTTTTTGTTTGGCATAGGGAGGATCAATATAGATCAAATCAAAGGGTTTTGTCAATCGATCCAATACCGCAAAGATATTTCCACGAATGATCTGACATTGCGCCCCAACCTGTAACATGGCCACATTTTTTTTGATTGTTTGGATAGCTTTTGTGCTTGTATCCACACAAACGACTTCATCCATACCACGCGATAGAGCCTCCAATGCCATATTGCCCGTTCCGCTGTAACAATCTAAAAAGCGTCCGCCATCAAAGTGATTGCCCAAACTGGAAAAGATAGCTCCTTTGACTTTATCGGCCGTTGGCCGTGTCCCTTGACCGGGAACGCTTTCCAATTTTCGAGAACCATATTTTCCACTGACGATTCTCATAAATGCATCTCCTTGGCACGGATATAGCGAATACAGCTTTGACAAATCCCCAAAGCCATGCAGACCGACATCAAACTCGATCCACCACTGGAAATAAATAATAAAGGAACACCGGTAAATGGCATCAGAGCCGTAACCCCACCCACATTTAAGAAAAAGTGCATAAATATATAGGTAGCCGTTCCCCCTAGAATGACTTTATAAGCCAGATCATTGGTTCGAAATGCATAATACAATAAACGCCCCAATAAAAAGACATACATTAAAATAATAAGACCAAAACCAATAATGCCTGTTTCTTCCAAGACAACCGCTAGAATATAGTCATTATCCGCTTGGGTCAAATACCCATATTTACGACTGGATTCACCCAATCCTTTACCAATCACATTGGAAGAACCAATCGCATAGAGTGAGTTAGCTGGTTGATACCCTTCTCCATAAATATCATTGTAGGGATTTTTCGCATTTTCAATACGAGTCGCAACATGAGAAAAAGGTGTTTGAGCAATAATATTGGTACCAATATTTGTCACAAAAAAGAGGCCAACCCCTAAGACAACCAATACCAACAAGGCAACAATGATTCGATTTTGTGTTTTCTTTAATACCGGAAACGTGGGAATTTCCACACAGGCCAGATAGGTCATGGCTAGAATGGATAAGGTTCCTAAGTCTTTTTGCAGGACCAATTCCATGGCAAACAAAACGATCATGATATTGGGAACTTTAAAAAGATCGTTAAAAGAGTGTAAGAGCTCTTTTTCTTTTTTCGTTCGATTGATGGCATTCGCAGCTAATAGGACCATAAAAGGTTTGATAAATTCAGCCGGTTGGATAGAAAAGCTACCCAATCGAATCCAGGCATGAGAACCGCCAGAAGCACTAAATAAAAAAGGGAGCAACATCAATCCAAGAAAAAACACCGACAACAAAGGTTGCAGACGATTAAACAAACGAAATGAAAAATATTTTGAAAAGAAATACATGATACCTAAACTAATGATACAAAACATGGCTTGGTGGGCAATGGTTCGCCAAACAATATTGGTATCGGATGTAGTTTGACCTACATCCGTAGAAACAATCATGATACTGCCAAAAACCATGAGTGCCAAAACAACTCGAGTCAAATTTCGATCAGTTGAAATTTTACGAATCCGATCCATACATCCTCCTTCAGTAACAATCATTCTAACATATTTAAACATAGCTCGTTCAAATAAATTGTCAGGAAGCAAAATTTGCTTTAGAATAAAAGCGAAGGTGAGAAGATGAAACTAACAATGGAAGATATTATCTTGGATTCCGATCCAAGAATACGTGAAAAAAGTCAACCGGTCGATCTACCGCTATCGGATGAGAATAGAGAACTGCTCCAAGCCATGTTGCAGTATGTGCGTGATTCGCAAGACGATGAAATTGCGCAGGCTGAAAATCTTCAGCCAGCCGTTGGCATTGCCGCCATTCAATTAGGAATCCCTAAACAAATGATCGCGGTCGTAGTTCCGGAAGAAGATGGTGTTCATGAAGTCGCGCTAGCGAATCCCAAGATCATTTCGGAATCCGTGCAAAATGGATACTTAAATGGTGGTGAAGGTTGTTTATCTGTGAAAGAAGAGCATCCAGGTCATGTCTTCCGTCATGCGCGAATCAAAGTTCGTGGCTATGATTTGATTCAAGATAAAAAAACCGTCATTTCGGCCAATGGTTATTTTGCGATTGCCCTCCAACACGAGATTGATCATTTATCGGGCATCTTATTTTATGATCGCATTGATGCCAATGATCCTTGGAAGAAAGATCCAGAAGCAGAAGTCATTTAATTCTGCTTTTTTTTCGGCTATACTTGGTATAAAATTAATACAAAAGAAAGAGGTCAACATGCCAAAACTACAAGACTATAATAATCGGCATGCGATCAATCGAAAAACATATTCGGTAGAAAAAAACGACACTTTGATCTATGCCCTAGGTGGCTTAGGCGAAGTAGGAAAGAACATGTACTGCTTCGAACACGACAATGAAATCTGTATCATTGATTGTGGCGTTTTATTTCCTGACGATGATTTACTGGGCGTCGACTATGTGATTCCGGATTATCATCATTTGATTCGCATGAATAAAAAACACAAGATTCTTGTGATCACCCATGGTCACGAAGATCATATTGGAGGAATTCCTTTTTTATTAAAACAAGTAAAGATCGATGCGATTTATGCGCCTCGTTTTGCGAAAGCACTAATATTAAAGAAATTAAGTGAACACAAAGGTCTAGAGCACACCAAAATCATTGAAGTCAATGAAGATTCCAATATTCAAACGAAATATTTCCAAATTGGCTTTTTTAATACGATTCATTCCATTCCCGATTCCTTGGGTGTTTTGATTAACACGCCCAATGGTCGTGTCGTCGAAACGGGTGATTTCAAATTTGATTTCACACCAGTGGGTACGAATGCTGACTATCAAAAAATGGCCTTTATTGGTGCAAGCCAACCGGATTTATTAATGAGTGATTCGACCAATTCGGGAGTAGAAGAAATGTCTATTTCGGAACGTGTTGTTGCCAAAGAAGTATTAGACATTATGCGCAACAATACAGAGAGTCGTTTGATCGTCGCAACATTTGCATCCAATGTGTATCGGGTCGCGCAAATTATGGAAGCTGCGGTCAAGTGTCATCGAAAGGTGATCGTCTTTGGTCGAAGCATGGAAAATGTCGTTGATATTGGTCGTAAGATGGGTACGATCAAGATTAAAAATTCGCAAATATTGAAACCAGAAGAACTGTCTCATATACCAGATGATAAGGTTTGTATTATTTGTACAGGATCGCAAGGAGAGCCATTGGCTGCCTTAAGCCGCATTGCGAATGGAACCCATAAACATATTCACTTAAAACCAGGAGATACGATTGTTTTCTCTTCGAATCCCATTCCGGGTAATGAAGACAGTGTCAATCGAGTTGTCGATAACTTATTTAGAGCTGGTGCAAAAGTTTTAACCAAATCCATTTTGAATAACTTGCATACAACAGGCCATGCTTCGCAAAAGGAACAAAAACTGATGATCCAATTGATCAAGCCAAAGTATTTCATGCCTGTGCATGGTGAATTTAAGATGTTGATGCATCATCGTCAAACCGCAATCGATACCGGTATACCACCTGAAAATACGTTTATTTGTGCTAATGGTGATATCTTGATCTTACGAGACCATCAAGTCTTACCAAGTAATTGGCGTTTTCAAGGTGATGATATTTATGTGGATGGTAATGATGTATCGGGTCTTTCAACAGCGGTTTTAAAAGATCGTCGGATCTTAGCCGAAAATGGTATGGTCGCTGTTGTGATTGCCATTGATTCCAAAACCAATACTTTATTAGCACCGCCTGTCATCTTATCAAGAGGTTTTGTTTTCATTAAAGATTCGCAAGGATTGATGAAAGAAGCAAGCTTTATCGTTGGTAAGTCTTTACAGGAGAAGATGAAAGAAAAAACAACGTTTAGTGAATTAAAGAATTGTGTGCGTTCCACATTGGAGCCTTTCTTATATAAGAAGACCAATCGAAATCCAATTGTGATTCCCGTCATCATCAATTCCAGAAAAACGATGGAGGAATTAGCGAAAAAGCGAAAAGCCCATCGTTCCAAACCAAGAGAAAAAGTGAAAGAAGATTAGCTATAATCTTCTTTTTTTGATAGAATCGATGGATAAGGGGGGTGGAATCAAATGCAACGTTGGCAACAACGTCTTTTAGCCATCATCATTGTCTTATTGGTGATCGTTCTTGGCTTTGATGTTTCCTTGTATCATGCCATTCAATATGAGCCCAGCGAATTAGCTGTGAATTATCGAAACATAAAAGATGATAAAATTCCTACTTCCATGAATGATGTATCCATTTTGTATTTTACCGATCTACAATATGGCAAATTTGAAGATAAAGAACGATGCGATCGTGTATTTGCCAAAATCAAAGAATTGAATCCAGATATTCTGATTTTTGGTGGAGATGTATTGGACACCAATACGACGTTTGATACGAAAACACAAAAATATATCCAAAAGAAATTTAAAGAGATCCAAGCACCATTGGGTAAATTTGCGGTATGGGGCGAAAAGGATCAAAGCCATAAAACGGAATTAAAGAAAATCTATAAAAAAGCTCAAGTGGAAGTTTTAGATAACCGCCAAGTAAGTTTATACAATGGCTCTTCTTCTGGCATTCGTTTGATTGGCTTATCCAGCACCAGCGGTATTTCCAGTGCCACCCAGAAATTATCTTCCCAAACATTTAATCTTTTGGTTTGTCATGAACCCGATATTTTGGTGGATAGTTCCTTAGCTTCCAAACATATTTCATTGGCATGGGCTGGTCATTCTCATGGTACCCAGATTACTTTCCCTTTGATTGGGCCTTATAAAACGGTTTCAGGAGCCTCGAAATTAAATCGGAGTCATTCGACGGATTTGAGTTTTGACTACGACATTTCAACAGGAGTTGGTTGTACCAATCTGGATGTTCGTTATGGTGCCAAACCAGAAATTAATTATTATATATTGAAGAAATAAAAAAAATAGCTTATCATATGGACTATCAAGACAGGGGTGTCCACTTGGACTGAGATGCAGTGCAATCCCTTATGACCTGATCTAGGTAATACTAGCGTAGGGAGTCTTAAAGTCTTTAAGTTCCTTACGCCTCAATGGAGGTGTTTTTTTATGAAAGATTTATCAGTGAAAGATCTTGTTTTGATGGCATTCTATGTTGCCCTATTCATGGTATTGGATATTTTTGTCAATACATTAGGTTTCCTACAAATGCCACAAGGTGGTAGTTTAGGTGTTTCTACCGTTGCCTTATTATTGGCTAGCTATCATTTGGGTTGGAAGAAAGGTACAGTTGTTGCGATCGTAAGTGTGTTCTGTCAATTTGTGACGGGTAGAATGTATTTATTAGGATTTACCCAATTCTTATTGGATTACTTCATTGCCTTTAGTGTGTATGGATTGGCTTGTTTATTTCCTAACTATAAATATTTCTATTCAGGTGTATTGATCACAAACGTCATTCGTTTTATTTCTTCAACCATTAGTGGTGTTGTCTTCTATAAGACCACATGGATGGGATCCATTATTTATCAAGCCTGGTACATGGTACCAACAACCATTATTGGTTTGATCTTGGTTCCTTTATTGATGAAATCATTAGCACCACGTATGAAAAAAGCATAATGACGCAGAGCAATCTGCGTTTTTTTCATGAAAAAAAGCTGCCTTGGAAAAGACAGCTTATACATTTTCGGATACGATCTTGGTATTATTTACATTTCTGATTTTTTCGATCCATAAAGACAAACCAGCTTCCATTAAAAAAGCAACAAGAATACTATTTACTTGACCAATGCCAAAGGAAAGATAATTAGCCGCAATACCAAGTCCCCAAGCCAGGAAAGCTTGCCATTTGACTTGAGGGATCATTCCCCCATCTAGTGATGGATAGCCGTTTCGATAAGTCACGAGATAATCGGCAATGAATACACCGCCTAAAGCCGGGATGGTGGTGGCTAAAAAATTGATGAATTGACCAAAATAATTGTAGAATCCCAAGACTGCGCCTAAGGTGCCTAAGGCTCCAAAGCCGATGACCAGATACTTTCGATCAATCGATAAAGTATTTCCTAACGATAACGAACCGGAATAGACACATCCTTGAGCCGTCGACCAAATATTGAGGATCATGACAAGAAAAGCTAGAGCCAATAATCCTTGGGATGCCAATACATAGGTAATATCGGAATAGCCAGTGGCAATAGCACCAACTGCACTTAAAATGATCATTAAGGGATTGGCCAACATCATCGCAATAAACATGATGATCAAAGTCTGTTTCTTATTTTTCGCAAATCGTAAAACATCCGGGGTAAAAGAAACTGCGCCACATACAAAGGAGCCAATCGCAAGCGAAACCAAGGTATTGAAGGAAGCTGGATTTTTGGGTTGGATTGCAAATAAAGCATCCATTCCACCGGTACTTTTCACACTCAGAACAATGGATAGGATTCCAAAGATCAAGACCAATGGCACCGCAATATCACTAAGCTTTGACATCCAGGACATACCAAATAAGGCGGTCGTGGTCATTGCAATACCAGCCAATATGGCAATCGGAATAATGGGTAAAAAAGAAAATAACGCATGAGAAGCTTGTCCAATCATATAGGCATCCACAGAAAACCATCCAATCAAGGTCACAACGATCATCAAAGAAATGATATGGGATCCTAAGGAACCAAATGCATAGCGGCAGAGCTTGCCAAACGTCAAGCCAGTTTTTAAGGCAATCAGTCCCATAAAAGAACCGAGGATCAATAAGATCACACTGCCCACGGCCAATGCTTGTAACAAGGTCGCAAAATCGGTAGAAATTCCCATTGTACCGCCTACTTGCATACCGGTAACCACAAAGACGTAGCCAATCCAGACAACACAAATTTCTAAAAAACCTTTTCTTTGTGATAGGGGTACAGCTTGTTGGGTAAATTCCACATCTTTTTTCTCATCCATAGCATTCACTCTCCTTTCGAAAACAAAAAAAGCCATAAAATGAATTTTCATTTTATGACTTCTTTGCCTGCTTTTCTTTGGATATCTGCATATTAGCATACAAAAAATGAGTTGTATATGGATAGATTGTATGTATTTTTTATAGTTTTTTATAGATATTTTACCCATAATACTTTTTAAGATTCATGACATTCATAATTTCGCGACGAGCATTGAAATTATTGAGATCCACATCCAACAACATGGCAATCTTTTCCAATCTTTGAAGCAACGTATTTCGATGAATAAATAATTTTTGACTGGCTTTTGCCACATTAAAATTACATTCTTGATAGACATTCAACGTTTCAATCAAATCAATCGAATGATGTGTCTGATATTCTTGTAAAGGTGCTAAAAAATCCATGATATATTGTTTGATATTATGGTCATTATCAACATCATCCAATAATGTCAATAAACCGAGTTCATCATAAAAAAGAATCTGTTTTTCTTTTGTGACCATCAAATAACGCAAGGCACGCAATGCTTGATAATAGCTATTTTGATACTTCATCAGATTTGTACAAACATCACCAATTCCAATATATACATCTTCTGTTGCTAGAAGACTTCGCAACTGATTTTTGAGTTGTTTCTTTTCGCAATAGGGATAAAACACGATAAGATGTTCATTTTGTTCTAGATACAAAATTCTTTTATCTTCACGAAAATGTTTCTTTAATGCTTCATATCCTCCTTCTTTTTGAAAGACCATACATTGATGGGGACTCCGAAGATCATATCCATAATAATCGGTTTGTTGGAGAATCTGTCCGGGATTCTCATTCGCAAATAAAATATTTCGCATGATATCCATGATGGTTGATTCTTTTCTTTCTTCGCGAACAATAAAGTCATAGACCGTATTTAAGATTGGACCAAATGGAACATCCCAAGAAAGTGTAAAAATGGGAAGTTGATATTGGTTGGCAAGATCAATGGCTTCTTGTGGAATCTTAGGTATAAAGGTTTGACTGATTTCAAAGGCGATGCATGCTGCATTGGCTTTGTTCGCATTTTCGATCACCTGCAACATATTTTCTTTTTGATCCAGGCCTAAGCCTACCCCATTGATCAATAGAAATTCACCGCCGCCCATCCAATCGGAAAAGTTCATCAATTGGGCAATATTGGGTCTGGTCACAATACGATAGAGTCCTTGTTCGCCGGCCACTAATTCTAAATGGTTGTGCTTAAAAAAATCCAGATTCATGATATCTTCAACTGTAGCCATAGAAGACCCTCCTTTTTTGCATTGTATAATTTAACCATAATTTGTCAATGATAGATACTTTATACATTGTCAAAGAGAAGCTTTCCGATTATGCTAAAAACATCAAGACAAAGAAGTCATTTTCCAGCATGACTTCTTTTTATTTTGAGGAGGTTAGAACATGAGTAAAAAATATTGGGAATGGCAACCATCGTTTTCGATTCGTTCCGAAGACACTGCTTTTTTGATCGTGGACATGCAAAAGGGATTTGTCGATGAAGGAAGTTATTTAGAAGTACCTATGGCACGCACTCAAGTAAAGATAATTCGTGACTTTCAAAATTTTTGTCATCGATATCAAATTCCCGTTTATATGTCCGTCTTTGCATAAGGACCAGACTATTGTTACGATTTTTATTGGCAAAAGAACAAAGAACGAGGTCTCATCAATGCCAAAGGCGAATATAAATTTAAGATTGGCAGTCCTGAATGTGAGATCACCGATGCCTTAGCACCCACCCTTTCCGATACGATATTTACCAAATATGGCTATGATTGCTTTGCTCATACGGATCTAGAAACTTGGTTAAAGAAGCAAAATATCAAAACGTTGATCATTTGTGGTACAGTCGTCAATTGGTGTGTGGACAGCACGATTCGCAGTGCCTATCACAAAGACTACAACGTCGTCGTAATGGCGGATGGAGTCAGCGGTTATGATCATGCCGGAGCAAGTGGACAACAATGGGTCGATATGGAATTGGATCTATTCGGTGAAGGGTTTGCTCGTGTACTTCAAGAAACGGATCTAAAAAAAGAGATCGAAGCAAATAAAAAGAAGGAGGAGGACTCCTTCTAATCAATGATTTCAATGGTCTTGATCTTTTGTTCTTTTTTCGGACGATCCATCCAATCGGTCTTAACAGACGCAATCGTATCCAATACATCGAAACCACTCGTTAATTTTCCAAACGCCGCATATTGTCCATCTAGATGTGGTGCATCTTGATGCATGATGAAAAACTGAGAACCGGCTGAATTTGGATCCATTGTACGTGCCATCGATAAAACACCACGTGTATGTTTTAGATCATTGTTAAATCCATTGGCACTAAATTCACCAGGAATCGTATAGCCAGGGCCGCCCATACCGGTGCCTTCTGGATCGCCGCCCTGAATCATAAAGCCTTTGATGATGCGATGAAAGATCAAACCATCATAAAAATGTTTATTGATCAAGTCCACAAAGTTTTGTACTGTTTTTGGTGCTACATCAGGATACATTTCAAATTCCATGATATCGCCATTTTCCATTGTGATTTTTCCATTAATTACATTCATATTCTTTTTCCTTTCATTTAAATCGTTTACTGTTTAATAACCAGATCAAAGAGCCCACACAAAGTAGAACGGAAACCAACGTTGGGAACCAAACATAAGGAAGTGGCAAACGAACATTCATACCATAGAAAGCATAAACAATATTTGGCAAAGACAAGACGATGGTCACGATAGCTAATAATTTCATGACCTGGTTCAAATTGTTTGAAATAATACTATTGTATGTTTCGCGCATTTGCGACAAAATGCCGGAATAAATGTTACACATTTCATTTGCCTGATTCATTTCAATCATGACATCTTCCCATAATTCTTCATCTTCTTCATACAATTTGATTTGTTTTCCTCGATGGATTCGATTCAATGTGGTTTCATCGGATTTTAAAGAAGTTGAAAAATACACCAAAGATTTTTCAAGTCCTAATAAGCGTAAGAGTCCATCGTTATCCAGATCTTCTTGTAGATCTTGTTCGGTTTGGGTCGATAAACGATCAATTTGACGCAGACACATCAAGAAACGTTGTGAAATGTATAAACACAGCGTCAATAAAAAACGAGTCTTCAAACGCGTATCCACAAACTTACCAAGATGTCGACGTAAGGTGTTGATACTCCAACTTTCGTATAGAGAAATTGTGATAATATAGCCATGCATCAAAACCACGCCCAATGGACATGTAAAATATTCATTGGCACCACTATCGATTCCTTTCATACTTGGATAGTCAATAATGACCAGGGTTTGTTCCAAATCATCATCATAATCAATATGGGATGATTCCTCTTCATCTAAACTGGATTGGACAAATTCTGGTAAGACGCCTACATGATCGGTCAAAAAGCGTTTTTCTTCCATGGATGGAGCTACACAATTGATCCAACAACCTCTTTCGGGCATATCCAATTGTTGCGTGCCTTCTTCTGTCGTCTTAAAGTATTCAATCATGTGAGACTCCCTCCTTTCAAAAAAAAGAGCAAGGACAAACCTTGCTTATTCTCTCAAATGCATAAGCCATGTTCTGTATATGCAGTCATTTATCTATATCTTTCGATATCCGGCCATCCTTTTGATTCATTCTGGCCGACTCCCCTACCAAATTTGGGTTTCTCGCTTGTGGGGTTTACCCGTTCCACCTCGGATGTTTCCATTCGAACTCGTCTCTGTGGCACTTTCAAACTCGCTTCCTTAGTTTCCCTTAGGATTGAAGTTGCCGTCAATTGAATGGCTTCAACTGCCTAGACTTATTGATTCATCTAGCACAAACACTACGATCATCGCAGATCGTGCGAGCATGGACTTTCCTCTAGCTATTGCCAGCGACTGCGGATTTAAGAGTTGTTTTAATTTTCTTCTTGTTGCACTTCTTTTGGTTGCGCAACTTTTGGTTGTTCTGGTTCCACTGTTTGTGGTGCAACCATTTGTGGTTCTACCTTTTCGTGTTCATGCGCTTGGGCTTGATGCTGTGCAGCATTGTTGTTTTTACGTTTGTTCTTTGAACCACGGTATCCACCATTATAACGATTGTTGTGGAATACAGCTTGTTCCAAACGACTGATTCGTTTTAAGATATCCACTTGATCACTGTTATTAGCGGCAACCATACCACTCTTCATTTGATCACGTAGTTTACGATTGTCTGTATTTAATTCGACGATTTTCGCTTGCAACTCATTGATTTTTTGTTCATAACGAGTAATAGCTTGCGACAATTCCTCGATTTTTTCATCATATTCCTGATAATCTTCAATGACTTGATCCAAGAATTCATCAACTTCTGCTGGTGCATATCCTTTTAGATCCACATGGAATTCTTTGGAGTATACATCTTGAGCAGTTAAATTCAAGTTATTTGCCATATATTCATTCCCCCAATACTAATACACATTATGCCTTTTTAAAGCTAAAAAATCAACCCACATTATTCAGATCGCAATACTTCCACCGGATCTTTTTTCGAAGCAATTCGCGCTGGAATCAAGCCGGCTAATACGGTCAGTCCTAAACTAATCAAGATCAAGATCAAACCACCTTGCCAAGGCAATCGCGCAATATTGGCAATGTGTGTTTTTGAATATACGACCGTATTAATTGGAATATTCAAGATTAATGTAATCAGGATACCCATAATACCGGAAGTCAAGCCAATGATAAAGGTTTCGGCATTGAACACGCGCGAAATATCTCGTTTGGAAGCTCCCATGGCACGTAAGATACCAATTTCTTTGGTTCGTTCCAGAACCGAAATATACGTGATGATACCAATCATGATACTAGAAACGATCAACGAAACACTCACAAAGCCAATCAAAACATAACTGATCAAATCAATGACACTGGTTACCGATTTCATCATGGTGCCAACTACATCATTATAGGTAATGACATTATCGGTTTTTCCGGCTTTCTTTTGTTTCTCATTGTACTTTGTGATCAAATCACTGACTTTTTCTTTCTTATCAAAACTGGATACATACATATTGATAGCACTTGGTTTATCCGGATCCATATAACCTAGTTTGGTCATATTGGAATCATAGGTAGCACTCGCATTTTCGGACATCGTTTGTGCATACGCTAACATTTCGGATTGGGATAATCCAGCCAATGCACTGGCATTATCACTGCTTTGTTGGGCACCAAATGCTTGTCCGGTAAATACATTGGTTTGTGGATTGTTCTTTTGTTCCTGATAAATTGCCGATTGTTCACATTGGGTAGCTACATAATTCTGCATGGCCGATGTGTAGTAAACACCACCATAGAACTGTTGATTGGCCGTCGATTTTTTTGGACGAATGATACCCACGACTTTTACTTCCTTGGATTTAGAAACAATGCTCTTTAAAGCCTCTTGATCCTGAGAAGCATCGATCCAGACTGAATTTTTTTTCTGATATAAATCGGTATTTAAAACCAAACGGAACGTTGTATTCAATAATTCTTTCTTTGTATACGTAGGCATCTTAGTGGTAGGCATCTTATCGGTATTTCCAGCAATAAAATCACGATATGCATTGACTAAATCGTCTTGGTTCATCAATCCCAAAGAATAAAGCGCATAATCACTGATTTCATTGTTTTGATCCACCGCTAAGACTACTTCATTTTCATTGGTTGCCCACTTTCCACCAGTCAATTCAAATTCATCATCTCGTAATTTTTGACTATCCGGTAATTTTGTCCATACAGACTGTCCTGAACTGTTGCCACTGATTTGGGAAGTTGCTGACAACATATCCGACATACCTAAACGTTGCAACAAGCCATTGGGACTGACTTGAACCAAACCGGATTGGGTATTTTCATTGTAAACTTGTAAAGGCAGATCATATTGATATTCAATCGCTTTGGTTGTTTTTTTTAAATCTTTCCCTTCGGAACTTTCCAAATAGGATTTAAAAGCGGATAAATTGTTCTTTTTTGAATTGGATACCGAATCCAAAATATCTTTGACCATTGGCTGGGTATGAATTTTTCCATCTTTTTTGGCTTTTGTATTTTGCATGTTCATCATAGTCGAAAGCATAACGGACATATCGGTTGAATAGTCTTTGATCTCGATGGGATAACTGGCCATAGTATCATTTTCAACTTGGTTAATATATAGTTGCATACCATTGGATAATGACAAAACCAAGGCAATCCCAATAATTCCGATACTGCCCGCAAAAGCAGTCAATAATGTTCTTGCTTTTTTGGTCATGAGATTAGTCATACTTAATGATAAAGCTGTTTTAAATAACATCGAAGGTCGACGTTGATCATCGGGATGTGGATGGATCTCGGTTTCATCCACAGGTCGTGAATCCGATTGAACTTGTCCATCGAATAGACGAATGATACGCGTCGAATAATCTTGTGCCAAGGTTGGATTATGGGTAACCATGATCACCAATTTATCTTTGGCAATTTCTTTTAAGAGTTCCATGATTTGAACACTGGTTTCCGAATCCAAGGCACCGGTTGGTTCATCGGCCAAGACAATATCAGGATCATTGATCAGAGCACGAGCAATCGCCACACGTTGCATCTGTCCCCCAGATAATTGGGCCGGGCGTTTATGGATTTGATCGGCTAATCCCACTTTTTCTAAAGCTTGGATGGCTCTCTCTTTTCTTTCATTTTTTTCTACCCCGGTCAAGGTCAATGCCAATTCAACATTGGCCAAGACCGTTTGATGCATGATCAAATTATAACTTTGAAAAACAAATCCCACATGATGATTTCGATAGGTATCCCAATCTTTCTCACTATATTCTTTGGTGGATTTTCCATTGATAACTAAATCACCTGATGTATAATGGTCCAAACCACCCAATATATTTAGAAAGGTTGTCTTACCGCAGCCGCTTGGGCCTAAAATAGACACGAATTCACTATCACGAAAGGTCAAGGATACATCGCGTAAGGCATGTACGACCTTGTCACCACTTGGATAGTCTTTGATGATATGTTTACAAGTAAGCATAAATTTTCTCCTCTAGTGAATTGTTTTATTATATCATTGATGTTGAAAATAAAAATATGCAGATAGCCTTTACTATCTATATCATACCATAGCAAAGATTGAATGTTCATTCATTTTCAAGTATAATCATTCTGATGAGTACAATCAAATATCCAAATGGGACAAAACATGCCCAAATGGGCTTAACTTCCGACTATCACAGTGGTCGTGGTATGCGTTTAGAAAATGATTTAAATGATTCCAATGCCTATTATCGAGCGGTTGATCGGGCTTTGATTTATAAAAAGCCGACACCCATTCAAGTGGTGCGGGTGGATTATCCCAGTCGAAATCGAGCCAAGATTGTCGAAGCGTATTATCGAACACCGTCAACGACTGACTACAATGGGGTCTATCGAGGTCGATATATCGATTTTGAAGCCAAAGAAACCCAAAATAAAAAGAATTTCCCTTTATTTATGGTACATCCTCATCAAATTGAACATTTAAAAAAAGTTCATTTCCATGGTGGTATTGGTTTCTTTCTCATTCGTTTTACGGCTTATGACTGTACATATTTGGTTGATTCAGAAATCTTGATCAATGAAATTGAGACGATGGATCGTCAATCGATTCCTTATGCATGGTTTGAACAATATGGACATCCAGTTCATGAAGGATATCAACCTCGTCTTGATTATTTGTCGATCGTAGATGCACTCTATTTTAAGGAGGAACGTCATTATGAAAAAACGCAGAAGTAATGACACAGAAACACCTAAGAAAATGAAGCGGCGCTTAGATATATGGAATAAGATTGCAGTTGTGATCTTGACCTTATTCTTAGTAGGCTGTATTTCTGTTTTCTTCGTATTAGTCAATATTATCAATGATCCTGAAGGTATGCGTTTTAGTCAAGATGGTTTACAAGCCATGTCCAATTCAAGGATCTATGATACCAATGGCAAAATGATCTATGAATTTGGTTCAGAAATTCGTGATGATGTTAAATATAAGGAAATCCCTCAATCTGTAATTGATGCTTTCCTTTCCATCGAGGACTCTCGTTTCTTCGATCATAACGGATTTGATTTGCCACGATTCTTATCCGCAGCGATTACCGATTTACGATCGGGTGGATTTGCCCAAGGGGGTTCCACATTGACCATGCAGATGATCGATAACTCATTTACCAAAAACCAGGAAGAAAAAATCATTAAAGAAAAAGGATCATTAAGTCGATTTGACCAGGTCAAATTAAAAGTACAAGAAATCTACTTGTCTTTGATTGCGGAGCAATCCGTCAGCAAAGAAAAGATATTCGAGTATTATGTCAATCGAATCTGGTTTGGTTCCGGTAATAATACGCGTGGTATACAAAAGGCGGCCCAGTACTATTTTGGCAAAGACATCCAAGACGTCAACTTGGAAGAAGCTGCTTTCTTGGCTGGTTGTATCAATGCACCGGGTCAATACAATCCATTGGCAAATAAGACCGATCCCGATACGGACCATTTAAAATCGGGTCAAAACAGGCGGAATGCCACACTGGATTTGATGCTCCAGCACGGGTACATATCCCAGACAGAACATGATTTAGCAGTCAATACCAATTTGGCTTATGATCTAAAAGAAGAAGATACGACAACCGATGCGGAAGATCCAAATGAAGCGTATATTGACATGGTCATTCAAGAAACACAAACGTTGACTGGACAAGATCCTGCGGTTATCCCTATGGATATTTATACGTCTTTGAATACCAGCGTGCAAAAAGAAGCCGATAAAATTTGTAAGGGTGAAGTTGTTACCTTCCCAAATTCATATTTTGATGTTGGCTTCAGTATCATCGATAACACGAATGGAGAAATCTTAGCTATAGGACCTGGACGAACGTATCATACCGATTCGGTCAAGACCAACAACGCAACCGATCGTAAACAGCCTGGATCGTCCATGAAACCTTTATTAGCGTATTCTTCGACATTTGATTTATTAGGTTGGTCAACCGAACATACGGTCAATGACCAGAAGAAAGATTATTGGAAGAATGGTTCGTATGTATCCAACTCCGATGGAACCTTCTCTGGAAATATCTCCTTAGCGTATGCGTTGGGTGTTTCCAAAAATACCACAGCGGCTGCTGCGATGTTGGATTTGATCGATGCGAAAGGATATAACTATTGGATCAATTTCTGTAAGAAGCTTGGTTATGACGATGATGTCTGCGAAGACTTTACCGAACAGTATGCGATTGGTGGTGGCAGTATGTATGCTAGCCCCGTCCAACAAGCCAATGCCTATTCTATTTTTGCGAATAAAGGAAATCGAGTCGATGCCCACACGGTACGAAATGCGATTCGTCGAACCGACAACAAAGAGTTTAAGACCAATGCACAAACGACCAATGTCATTAGTGAAGATGCGGCCTTTATGATGAGTTTCTTATTGTATAAAGTCGTTCATGGTGGTTATCAAAACTTCAACGAAAAATTAACGAGTGATTATCCAGTCTATGGTAAATCCGGTACGTCTGACTGGGGTACCAGCGGTTTAGCGTATGGTATTCCACAAAGTTCAATTCGTGATGAATGGTCAATTGGTTATACCTCACAATTTACGATTGCGACATGGTCGGGTTATCCACGTAAATATGAGCAACAAGGCTATTACATCCCAACATCACAAGTCAGCAGTTTTACCCAAGCCTTTGATATTTCACATTACATGTTGGATTATTGTAAGAAATATGGAACCTATAAGAGCATTCCACAAACATCGGGTGTAACGAAATATGGTTCGGGATGGATCGAAACCAAATATGCTTCGCAAGGTGATAAAGGGGCGACGGCCAATGATCCGCGTTCTTCGAGTTCTTCGTCGTCTAGTTCTTCTTCCGATGATGAATCGAGCAGTAGTTCAACTACACAGTCGCAACAATCGACAACAACGGAAACGCAAGATAACAGCAATACCTATACCGAAGAAAATGGTTCGGGTGAAGTGACCGATGATACGAATGATCAAACCGATTATAGTAATTTTGGTGGCTTCTTCTTCACCAATAAAAAATCATTATTCAATCTATTTGATTGGCTATAAAAAAATGACCACGTAGAATTCTACGTGGTCTTTATTTATTGTTTATCTTGTAAAGCAGCATAGACTTTTTGAAATAATATCGCAAAGCCATAGGTCGTGATGAAATAGAATATCCAATTGTGTGTCAAGATTCCTAAAAAACCACCAACAAATACACATAAACAAATCCAGATGGATGGTTTCACATACTTTGGCATCTTATTCACCATCTACATAGGTTATAATTTTCGAAACTTCTTTTCGTTTCGGTGCTGTTGGATGAATATCGGGAACACCCATTGCAATCACACTTGTGATGATTTCATCCGCCGGAATCTGACATTGTTCGCGTAAGACTTGTTCATTGCGAATACCCATAAGAATCGTACCAAATCCCATATCACACGCTTTTAAAAGCAAGTTTTCACTGGCCAATCCTGTATCATAAAAGCCCCAGCCATTGCCTGCTTCATTATCTGGTGAGCCATTTTTCATAAAGCCTGCTACATCTTTTTTAAATGTCAACACAAACATGGCTACCGCATTGATCGTATGATCCGCATTTCGTTGTGGCAGACCAGCACGCATCTTATTCATGCCTTCTTCGGTTGTCGCAACATAATATCGAGATGTTTGTGAATTCTTCCATGAAGGTGCCATTTGGCTCGCATGTACCAGTTCCTCGATTTGATCTTTTGTGATCGATCCTGGTTTAAATTTACGAATACTTCTTCGTTGTTCTAATACATCATTTGTATTCATTATCGTATCCTCCTTCTTTCATTCAATCACTCCCTGTAAAAAAATACAAGTTTGACATGATTTGACACAATTGGATCCAACATTCACATTCTTTCACATGATGCTTTGAAATTCATTCGATAGCTTTTTACTATTCTATAGATGGTCAGAAAAGACCACATATTTCTCTCTCCTAAAAATCTATAAACGATAGATGGCGATGTTCATGCATCGCCTTTTGTCATTTAAAAATGGGGCTGTAACGAATAGATGAATTTTCGGATTTATCTAGGAGCGGAAGCTCCTTC
>OLWO01000146.1_pt1 | contig 58848 bp, 46 predicted proteins | sample 1673751 | NCBI WGS metagenome assembly OLWO01 (sample SAMEA103958125, study PRJEB25191) | human gut metagenome
TCATAGGCTTGTTATAACGTTGCTCGGTTTCCAACATCACTTGCCGGCAGGCACCGCAGGGAGGAATGGGAGACTCCAGGAACTCGTTGTGCTCGTTGCGTGCGGCAATGGCGAGGGTGGTCACTGCCTGGTCGGGATGTTGGGAGTTGGCATAGAATAGGGTGGTGCGTTCTGCACACAGCCCGGAAGGATAGGCGGCGTTTTCCTGGTTGGTGCCGGTCACTACAATACCGTTTGCCAGTCTGGCTGCAGCTCCTACCGAGAAGTGGGAGTAAGGGGCATAGCTGCGGTTGGTAGCCTCGCGGGCGGCATCCATCAGTTCGCGGTCGGCGGCATCCAGTTCTTCATAGTCGTATATCTTGACGGCGATTTCGATATTTAATTCTTTCATAAGGCAAAGGGTTATATTGTAATTAATGTTACAAAGATAGAAAAGAGATTGGTTATTTCAATTCTTTTACGGACTTTTGTGCAGAACTCAACATTTTAAGCATGAAACGGATTTTCAGACTGACTGCTATCATAGCATTTCTTTTTATTTCCATAACAACAGTGCAGGCACAACGCCGGAATGCCCGCTACAATGAGTATATCAAACAGTATGCTCCCCTTGCCGTGGAGCAGATGCAACGTCATAAGATACCTGCCAGCATCACGCTGGCCCAAGGGCTGTTGGAGAGCGGTGCCGGATACAGTGAGCTGGCGCGCAAGAGCAACAATCACTTCGGCATCAAGTGTGGAGGCAACTGGCGCGGACGGACGGTGAGGCATGATGACGATGCCCGCAATGAATGTTTCCGCGCTTATCGCAATCCGAAAGACTCTTATGAAGACCATTCCGATTTCCTGAAACGGGGAGCACGTTATGCTTTTCTTTTCAAACTGAAGATTACGGACTATAAGGGTTGGGCGCGCGGCTTGAAGAAGGCCGGCTATGCTACCGACCCGTCGTATGCCAACCGCTTGATAACCATTATTGAGGACTATGAACTGTATAAGTACGACAGCCGTGGCATGAGCAAGCGCGATGTCCGCAGTTGGGAGAAGGAACTGAAAAAGAAACCTTGGCTGGCCAATCCGCATCAGGTGTACATTGCCAACGATATAGCTTATGTAGTGGCACGCGACGGAGACACCTTCCAGGTGTTGGGCAAGGAGTTTGACATCAGCTGGAAGAAGCTGGTGAAATACAACGACCTCCATAAAGAATACACACTGGAGGCGGGAGACATTATTTACTTGAAAGAAAAGCGCAAGAAAGCCGCCAAACCCCATACCGTCTACATAGTGAAAGACGGTGATTCCATGCATACCATTTCCCAAAAGTACGGCATTCGTCTGAAGAACCTTTATAAGATGAATCGCAAGGATGCGGAATACGTGCCGGAGATTGGCGACAGATTGAGATTAAGATAAAGAAGCTATCCGAAAATGTACAGGGTGTCCGAAAACGGACACCCTTCTTTTTTCTCTTTTCGCTTACTTTCAGGGGTTTATGATTTTGGCATGGATTTAGTATATATTAAGCGTTATGTTCGCAAACAATAAAATTTAAAGATATGGATAGAGAAATTCCGAAAGAAGTGCGTAATAAAGAACGCAATAAGAAAATCATCCGCTACGGTACTATCGGCGTGGCAGGTATCGTAGTGGTCAGTGTACTCATTTCATTGATGCGTACGGGAGTGAAGGAGAAAGACCTTGTTTTCTCCCAAGTGGGTAAAGGTACGATTGAAGTCAGCGTCAGCGCCTCCGGCAAGGTGGTCCCGGCATTCGAGGAAATCATCAACTCGCCCATCAATACCCGCATTTTGGAAGTGTACAGAAAAGGTGGCGACAGCGTGGATGTAGGTACCCCCATCCTGAAACTGGACTTGCAGAGCGCCGAAACCGACTACAAAAAGATGCTGGATGAAGAGCAGATGCGCAGCTACAAGCTGAAACAGCTGAAACTCGACAACCAGACCAAGCTGACCGACCTTCAGATGAAAATCAAAGTCTCCGCCATGAAGCTGGACCGCATGAAGGTGGAACTGCGTAACGAGCAGTACCTCGATAGCCTCGGTTCGGGCACCACCGACAAAGTGCGCCAAGCCGAACTGAGCTACAACGTAGCACAACTGGAATACGAGCAATTACAGCAGCAGTATGCCAACGAGAAGGAAGTGCTGGCTGCGGAATACCAAGTGCAGGAGCTGGATTTCAGCATGTTCCAAAAGACACTGGCCGAAACCAAACGTACGCTCGACGATGCGCAGGTGCGTTCGCCCCGGAAGGCCATCCTTACTTATATCAACAATCAGATTGGTGCTCAGGTTCCCGAAGGCTCACAGATTGCCGTCATCTCCGACTTGAGTCACTTCAAGGTGGAAGGCGAGATTGCCGATACTTACGGTGACCGTGTGGCTGCCGGCGGCAAGGCCATTGTGAAGATTGGCAGCGAAAAGCTGGAAGGTTCCGTAAGCAGTGTTACTCCGCTTTCAAAGAATGGCGTCATCTCCTTTACCGTGCAGTTGAATGAGGACAACAACCGCCGACTGCGTTCCGGTCTGAAAACCGACGTCTATGTGATGAATGCAGTGAAGGAAGACGTGATGCGCATAGCCAATGCCAGCTATTATGTGGGACGTGGGGAGTATGAACTTTTTGTACGCAATTCCGACAAGGAAATTGTAAAGCGCAAGGTGCAGCTGGGCGATTCCAACTTTGAGTTTGTAGAAGTGGTCAGTGGTTTGCAACCGGGTGATGAAGTAGTGGTGAGCGATATGAGTAACTATAAGAACAAGAATAAGTTGAAGCTAAAATGATAAAGGTTTACTTGAAACAAGCCTGGGAGCTGTTGAAGCAGAATAAACTGTTCAGCATGCTCTACATTGTGGGTACGGGGCTGGCCATTGCCATGACAATGATTATGGCGGTGGTGTATTATGTGAAGATTGCGCCCGTCTATCCAGAGGCAAACCGCATGAATACGCTTTACCTCAGCAATTCAAAATTCACGCAGGGAAGCGGCAACAATACCAGGACCATGCAATGGGCTGTTTCCTACAAGGCACTGCAAGACTGGTTCTATCCCGTAGAGAATGCCCTTGTCGTTTCAGCCGAGCTGCATAATGATTTGTCGGAAAACAGTTATATACAGCCTGCCGACCGCAGCGGTGATTTTCCGGTTATGGTAAAGTTGACAGACCCTGCTTTTTTCAAGATATATTCTTTCCAATTCCTGGAAGGTAGTCCATTCACGGCATCCGACCTGGCAAGTGGCATTTCCACTGCTGTCATTACCGATGATTTGGCACGCCGCTTGTTCGGTACGACGGAAGAGGTAGTAGGACGCTCGTTCAGCCTGAACTATATCGACTATCGGGTTTGTGGGGTGGTGCGCAGTGCCAGTTACCTCACCTCTAAATCCTATGCACAGCTTTATATACCTTATACGGTGTCGCCCGATTACAGCACTCCCAAGTACGACCTTCCCTATCTGGGAGCTTTCAGTGCTACCTTTCTGGTGCAGGACAGTAAGCAGGGAGATGCTCTGCGGGCTGAGATAAAGGAAATCTGCCGCAAGGAGAATCTTATGCATCCCGATGAATGGAAAGTAGATTTCTGGGAGCAGCCCACCTCCCATCTGTTGAGTGTCTTCAAGACTTATGCAAGTATGGAGTTTGACCTTTGGGCCACAGTGCGCCACTTTCTGCTTGTCCTGCTCGTATTGCTGTTGGTGCCTGCCCTGAATCTGAGCGGCATGATATCGAGCCGTATGGAGGGACGTCTGGCAGAGATGGGCGTGCGGAAATCGTTTGGAGCCGGACGTAAGATACTGCTTTCACAAGTGATGTGGGAAAACCTGCTGCTGACCGCACTGGGCGGAGCATTGGGCTTGCTGCTGGCATGGCTGGCACTTTACGTGGGACGCGAGTGGATATTTACGGTACTCGACAGCTGGCCGAATATGGTACCCGAAGGAGTGGAGGTCCGCGTATCGGGTGAAATGCTGTTTGCTCCGCTGGTTTTTCTCGCCGCATTGGCGCTGTGCGTCGTGCTGAATCTGTTGTCGGCCCTTATACCGGCGTGGTATTCCTTGCGGAAACCGATTGTGAACTCACTGAATGAAAAACGATAAGACACGGGAGGTTGGTATGTTTAAGTTAATATGGAAGAATCTTTGGGCGCGCCGCCGCAAGAACGGATGGTTGTTGGCCGAATTGATATTGGTGAGTATCATCAGTTGGGTTGTATTGGACCCGGTGATTGTGGTCACGCACGACCGTAATATCCCGTTGGGCTATGATGCGGAGCGGCTTTGCCTCATTTCATTGGGCGCATTGCAGCCCCAGGTACCGGGATACGACGCCGAAGCGCAGGACTCTGCTACGTTGGTGGACAACTATTATAATTTGGTGCGTTATGTCAAGGACTTTGACGGTGTGGAATCGGCCACTCCCGTGCTGGGATTCTGTTATCCCAATTCTTCGGGAAGTTCGAATAGTCAATTGTTTGCCGAAGGGGATACGATTCCCTTATCTATTATGATGATACAATTTCTGCCTCATACGAACTTTTTCGATACGTATGGTTTCCGTTCCGGTAAGGGGCGGACACCCGGACAGCTGTCCGACTACGCCTATGCCCCGAATGACATTGTACTGACGGAGAATGCTGCCGAACAGTTGTTCCATACCAAAGACGCGCATGGCAAACGCTGTGTAAGCAGAGACCATGGAGATACCTTGTACATGCCGGTTGTCGGTACGATAGGAGCCATGAAGATGTATAGCGAGTGGCGTCCCGTCCCCGTTGCATTTATGCCGATGCTTACCATCGATACAAGTTATATCCCTGAAAGTGCCCATATCCTGGTACGCCTCAAAGAAGGTGTCAGCATGGAGCGTTTTCTGCACGATTTCCGTCCCTGGATGGTGAAGGAGATGAGGCGGGGCAATCTGTTTGCCCGCAGTGTCCGTTCCTATGAGCAGATTATAACGGAGAGCGAAGCCAGCAATTCCACACCGATTTACCGCCGTAATCTGGCGATGGCGGCTTTCTTCCTGGTGAATCTTTGCCTGGGTGTCATCGGTACCTTCTGGTTGCAGACACGTACGAGGCGCGAGGAAGTGGGAGTGATGCTGTCGTTCGGAGCTACACGCAGCGACATTGTCCGCCTGCTGATGGGCGAAGGCACGGTATTGACCGTGGTCGCTTCACTGACTGGTTTTCTGCTTTATTTGCAATATGCACTGAAAGAAGGGCTGGCCAAAGGACAGAATTGGGTGGAGAGTACAGAGAGCTATTGGGTGTCGGATTTCACCTCGCATTATCTGCTCGTGTCGCTCGTCATCTTTCTGATACTGCTGGTGGTAGTGTTGGTGGGAATCTATATCCCGGCGCGCAACATCAGCCGCATTCCACCTACGGAAGCCCTGCGTGACGAATAGATGAAAACGGACAAGGTGTTCATTTTCGGACACCTTACTGCATGTATAAATAGCAGATAATCAATGATAAACGGTTTTGGCACAACTTTTGACCTCTTGAAGCAGAAATTGTGCGGAATAGAAACGGAACAGAATAATAACAATTAAATACTTACCATTATGATTAAGTTAACTGGCATCAACAAGATTTATCGTACAAACGAGATTGAAACCGTGGCATTGGAAAATGTAAACCTCGAAGTGAACAAGGGAGAATTTCTCAGTATCATGGGACCTTCCGGTTGTGGAAAATCTACGTTGCTGAACATTATGGGTTTACTGGATGCACCTACCAGCGGCACCATCGAAATAGCCGGTACAAAAGTGGACGGCATGAAGGACAAGGAGCTGGCTGCTTTCCGTAACCAGAAGCTGGGTTTTGTGTTCCAGTCTTTCCATCTGATTAATTCGCTGAATGTGCTGGATAATGTGGAGTTGCCTTTGCTCTATAGAAAGGTGTCTGCCAAGGAACGTCGTCATCTGGCGGAAGAGGTATTGAAGAAGGTCGGTTTGAGCCACCGCATGCGCCACATGCCTACACAGCTTTCCGGCGGTCAGTGCCAGCGTGTAGCCATTGCCCGTGCCATTATCGGCAACCCGGAGATAATCCTCGCCGATGAGCCCACCGGTAACCTGGACTCCAAGATGGGTGCCGAAGTCATGGAACTGTTGCATCAACTGAACAAGGAAGACGGACGTACCATCGTGATGGTGACCCACAATGAAGAGCAGGCCAAACAGACCTCACGCACCGTCCGCTTCTTCGACGGACGTCAGGTGGAATAATTACTGCTTAGTCAACTGTCAACTATTAATTATCAACTATCAATTAATGAAATGCAAACCGTAAGACAAGCTTTTACTATCTTGAAGCAGAATCCGCTGCTGAGTACAATTTCCATACTGGGTACGGCATTTGCCATCACCATGATTATGGCTATTGTGATTATCTGGCAAACGAAGTATGCCGATTTGGAACCGGAAGTGAACCGTAGCCGGTGCCTTTACTTTTCTGCCATGCATATAAGCAGCAAGACAGAGGAAGGGGTACAAAACTATAATACTCCTTCACCGGCATTTATGAAAGAATGTATACAGCCGCTGTCCGAAGTGGAAGCTTGTACTGCTTTTGCTCCGGCCGGTGCCGCTTTGGTGTCTCTTACAGATGGCAGCAACCGGGTGAAAGTGGACGCCATGCAGACCGATCAGGGTTTCTGGAAGGTATTCAGCCTGCAGTTCATGGCAGGACACGGTTTTGGCGAAGAGGACCGTGCGGGAGGTACAAAGGCTGTTGTGGTTTGTGCTTCTGTAGCACGGAAACTGTTTGGTACGACGGATGCGGTGGGGCAGCAATTGTTGTTGAACCGCGAACCGGCACGTGTGGTAGGAGTGGTAAAGGATGTTTCTGTCACCGCAAAGGATGCTTACGCACAGGTATGGAGCATGTATCCGGCAGATAAGTTGGAAGTGACTTCGGTATGGAGCTACGGCGGTGGTGTTCATATTGCTGTGCTGGCACGTACATCCGACGATTTCCCGACCATTCGTCAAGGTATTGCCAAACGGGTAGAGGCTGTCAATGCAGGATTGGGAGACATGCAGATAGACATCATGGAGCAACCGGACGACATTGTGGCGCATGTGAACCATGTATGGTCCAATGTAGGGCCGGATGTGACGATGCTATACCTGCAATATGCCATTGCATTGTTCATCATTCTGTTGGTGCCGTCGCTCAATTTGTGCGGACTGAGTAACAGCCGGATGCAGCAGCGCACTTCGGAGCTTGGAGTACGTAAGGCCTTCGGAGGAACGTGCGGTGTACTGATACGCCAAATTCTGAATGAGAATCTGGTGCTGACACTGCTTGGAGGTGTGGTAGGGCTGTTGTTCAGCTACATAGCTGTATGGGGAATGCGTACCTGGCTCTTTACCAATAGCCAGAATATCGGTACGGCCGGTGACTTTAGCTTGAGTATGGAGGCATTGTTCAGTCCTTGGGTATTCCTGCTGGCTTTTACTTTCTGCGTGGTCATCAATACGCTTAGTGCCGGACTGCCTGCATGGATGGCGGCAAGACGGACAATTGTAGATTCACTGAACGATAAATAAAACAAGAAGTATTATGAAATTCATTGTACACAACTTACGCATGATATGGGCACGCCTGAGCAATAGTGGGTGGGTTTTGGCCGAACTCTTTTTGGTATTCATCGTGATGTGGTTTCTTTGCGATTCTCTGGGATGTATGAAATATACTTTCTATCGTCCGTTGGGATATGATATCGACCATGTTTATCGTCTTACGATGATTCAGGGTGGTGAGAGTAGTGATACGACATTGCTCAATGCCGACAAGTTCCTGAATATCCTGAAAAGGCTGGAACAGGAACCTACTGTAGAAGCCGCTTCGTTGAGTTATTGGAGCTTGCCTATGAGTGGTGCGAATAGTGATAATATGCTGGCTGTACAAGATACCATCGGGCTGAATGGGCGTATAATTTATGCTACCGGTGGATATACCCGTGTTTTCCATATGCAGGAGGAACAAGGACGGACTTTTGCTACCTTGCCTGTCGGTATCAATAATGTGATGTTGAGCCAGGCTATTGCAGATGCTTTCAAGAAGCGGCTACCGGAATTTTCGCTCAACACACCGTTGACATGGCGTGGAGACACCGTGAATACTGTTACCCAAGGCGGTGTTGTCGGCAGCTTCCGTGATTATCGCTATGGTGATGACGCTTATTGGATTTTTATACGTCTGGGCGAGCAGTTTATACGTGAGGAATTCGGAAATCAGCAGGCGCAGATTGTTTTCCGTGTAAAGCCTGCTGCCGACGGGCCGGACTACCGGGAACAATTTCTCCGCGAGATAGCGCCGAGGCTGGACACGGACAATATATTTGTTGCCGACGCGGAACCTTACACGCAAATGCAGGCACAGTTCGAAGTGCTGTATGGAGATACGGACAAGGTGAACAGTCAGACAATAGTGGTACTGTTCCTCTTGGGAAATGTCTTCTTGGGACTGATAGGAACTTTCTGGGTTCGTACGCGCCGTCGTCGCTCGGAAATAGCCTTGCGGTTGGCGATGGGCAGTACCAAGCAGCAGGTCTTTTCCCTTCTTATGGGTGAGGGGTTACTGCTGTTGGCGTTGGTTACTCTGCCTGCCATGCTGATATGTTACAACGTAGGCATTGGCGAGTTCACCATTGGACGTACCGCATTGATTGCCACCTGGCCGGTGGAGTGGAGCATGATACGCTTCCTGATAGGCTCGCTGGCAGCTTGGCTGTTGATAGCGCTGATGGTGATGATGGGCATTTGGTATCCGGCACGGCAAGCCATGAAGATAGAGCCGGCAGAGGCGCTGCATGAAGAATAAGAAAATAATATCAACGATAAAAAAAGAACGTATCGTCTGTTTGTATCAAACACATCACTTGTTTGGGGCAAATACATCATCCGTTCGTACTAAACACATTATCTGTTTTTTTTGAGTAAGTAATCATCGTAATAAATAAGTAAGAATATGAAGACAAATATTATAGGTGTTATCATCGCATTGGCATTGGCATTTGCAGGCGTAATTTGTGCATGGGGACAAGATAACAAAGTGAGTGAAGTGCGTAAGGTGGAGGCTTTCTCATCCATTAGGATAACTTCTGTGGGTACGGTTTACTTCACACAGAGCGACAGCTACTCCCTACAGATTGAAGGACGGGAGAAGTACGTGAAGAATACGGAGAGCACAGTGAAGGACGGCCATCTCACCATCGGCTTCAAGAATAAGAAGATGCGCAACCAAAATGACGGTGTCACCATCCGTCTCTCGGCTCCGGACTTAGAGATGGTGGAATTTATCGGTGTGGGTGAATTCAACTGTGAGGAACCCTTGAAGCTGGATAAGCTGGAGTTTGAAGTGAAAGGTGTGGGTGATGTGCATGTGAAGGATTTGACTTGCCGCGACCTGCGGGTGGCTTTGCGGGGTGTGGGTAGTGCCGACATCCATGTAGTTTGCGATTATCTCTCTGCCAAGGTGGGGGGAGTCGGCGAAATTACTCTGAGCGGAATTGCCGGGCATGCTGACATTTCTAAAGGAGGCATAGGCGGGGTAAATACTGGTAATTTGAAAATAGGCCGTTAAGATGATAAAGCAATACTTCACACAAGCCTGGGCACAGTTGCGGCAGCAACCGATGATTAGTGCCGTCAGCATAGCCGGTACGGCACTTGCCATCTTCCTCATCATGCTGGTGGTGATGATGCAGCAGGTGAAGGTAGCTCCGTTTGCTCCGGAGAGCAACCGCGACCGCTTTCTACATGTGCATTATATGAGCATCACCAACAAAAGCTGGGGAGAGGGAAACAGTTCCAACGGACCGATGGGGATAAAGACTGCGCTTGAGTGCTTCAAATCGCTGAAGACCCCCGAAGCAGTAACGATTTATACCTGTATGGTCATTTCTACCCCCGTGAATCTGCCGGGACAACCTGCAACGGGTATCGACCTGTTGCAGACAGATGATACTTTCTGGCGTGTGTTTGATTTCTCTTTTGTTGCCGGGAAACCTTATGACCAGGCTACATTCGATGCCGGACTACCCGTAGCGGTAATTACGGAAAGTGTAGCGCGCAGGTTATTCCAGACAACGGAGGCTGTTGGTCGCGAATTCCTTTTGAACCATGCTCCTTATACAGTGTCCGGTGTAGTGAAGGATGTTTCTACTTTGGCCAACACTGCCTATGCGCAGGTATGGGTGCCCTATACTTCTACTGAGATAACGAAAAGCACATGGAGTGATGAGCATATGGGGATGATGAGCGTTACCATTCTGGCGAAAAGCCGTGATGATTTTCCTGCTATTCGTGAGGAGACGGAACGCCGCCGTCAGGAGTACGACACTGTAATTGGCGAGAATGGTTATTCGTTGATTTACCGTAACCGTCCTTATGACCAGGAGAAAAATGCCGCAGGAATGGCTGCCAACATCGAACCGGACGTGGACCAGGCACGCAGGCAGCGTCTCATTATCTTCATCATTCTACTGATTGTCCCTGCCATCAACCTCAGCTCGATGACGCAGAGCCGTCTGCGCCAGCGTGTGGCAGAGATTGGTGTGCGCCGGGCATTCGGTTCAACGAGACTGGAACTGATGGGGCAAATCATTGCAGAAAATCTGGTGGTGACATTGCTGGCAGGGGTGATGGGATTGTTGCTGAGTGTAGCATTCGCTTATTTGGGAAATACACTGCTGTTTGCGCAGGAATTCAGCCAGACGCTGAGTCCTCCGGCAGTGGATGCAAGCATATTGCTGCATGGCTCCACCTTTGGCTGGGCGTTGTTGTTCTGCTTTGTGCTGAACTTACTAAGTTCCGGTATTCCCGCATGGCGTGCATCAAGAATAGGGATTGTAAATGCATTGGGCGGACGTTTGCATAAATAACTCCATCACAAAACATTAATCATTGAAGAAAATGACTAAGAAACTTCTTACACAGATAAAGAATGAATGGCTCTCAAACCTATGGTTGGTGTTGGAGTTATTGGTAGTGAGTGTAGTGATGTGGTACGTGGTAGACTATCTCTACACGCGCGCCGCCACCTATCTGGAGCCGAGAGGCTTTAATATAGAGCACTGCTACCTTATAGAGTTGGGGGAACTGACACCCAAAAGTCCCGACTACATAGCCGGGCATACCTCTCAGCAGACCCACGATGACATAGCCGAGTTGTTGGAGCGTCTGCGTCGTCGGCCGGAGATAGAAGCGGTCAGCCTTTCGCAGAATTCGTATCCTTACAACGGAAGCAATTCAGGCGCTGAAGTAAGCTATGACACTTTGCGTTCTCCCGGTTGGACCATCCGCAGGTTAGTGACACCGGACTTTCCCCGTGTATTCCGCTATCGGGGCACGCGTGGCGAGACACCCGAACAATTGGCTGAAATGTTGGAGCGCGGGGAGTTTATGGCTTCGGATAACCTCTACCGGAAATACGACCGCCGGATGACAGATCTCGTAGGCCAGCGGTTCTATCTTTTTGGTGATACTACGAAGACCTACCGGCTGGGTGCTGCACTGCAAAATGTACGCTATCACGATTATGACCAGGCGCGAAGCTCATATTCCATGATGGTGAAGCAGAGTTTCTACTATATCGGTCTCGAACTTTGTGTCCGCGTCCGTGAAGGGCAGGACAATGACTTCATTGAGAGGCTGAAGGCAGACAGTGAGAGCCAGTTCCGCATAGGCAATATCTTCATTTCGGAGATACGTTCTTTCAAGGATATTCGTCGCAACTACCAGCAGGCATGGACCAATGACATCCGTAACTATGTGATGGGTATGGGATTCCTGCTGCTGAACATTTTCCTCGGCTTGCTCGGAACATTCTGGTTCCGTACGCAGCAACGCCGTTCGGAGATAGCACTGCACAAAGCGCATGGAGCGACAGACCGTGCCATCTTCAGCCGGCTGCTTAGTGAAGGGATATTGTTGTTGGCAATTGTCACCCCCGTTGCATTGCTCATCGATTATAATCTTGCACACCTGGAGTTGAATTCCTGGAGGAACGGTACGACGTTGGAGTGGGACCGCCTGCTGCTCTGTGCTGCCATCAGCTTTGTGCTGATTACCCTAATGATTGTCATCGGTATAGGTATTCCCGCCCGCAAGGCGATGAAGGTGCAGCCTGCCGAAGCATTGCACGATGAATAGAAAGCTATGGAACAAATTTTAGCTCTTATCCGCCAGAATCCCTTTTTCAGTGCTGTTTCCGTCATCGGTACGGCAGTGAGTATAACCTTTGTCATGGTCATTTACATGGTGTATGACATCCAGACGGCTGACTTGGCTCCCGAGTCGCACCGCAGTAGCATGGTATATTCTTCTTATGGATACTCTTACCGCAAGTCCGACCACAGCAATTCCAATACGGGCATGTCTTATCGGGCTGTCAACGCTATTTTTGCAGAACTTCCGGGTGCGGAACTTGTCACCTATCTGGGACCTACCTATCTTAGATACTGTGGGGATTCGCCCGTGCGGGGAATGCGCCGTACGGTTCGTCAGGTGGATTTGAACTATTGGCGTGTCTACGATATCCCTCTTGTGGCGGGCCGTCTTTTCAGTACCGAAGAGTTCGATGCTTGCCGGGATGTCGTGGTTATAGGCGAACAGCTTGCTCGCGAAGCTTTCGGGTCTGCCGAAGCAGCCATTGGCAAAAATTATTTTGTCAACTTTCGCCCTAAGCGCATTGTCGGGGTCACCAAGGATGTGAGCTCTCTGTTCACATTTGCCTATGGAGAGTTGTGGATGCCTTATTCCACCCGGGATTCCGGTCTGGGCAGTGAAGGGCTACGGGGAGATTTCGAGGCTGTGGCCCTTGTCAAGCCCGGTGTCGGCAGAGAGGAACTCAAGCGGCAGATAGAACAGTCGCTTGCCCGCTTCAATGAGACACTGGTCGAATATGAACTGGAACTTCCCGATCTCAGCACTTATACGGAACGGCAGTTCTTCCGTAATGACACGATGAGTCCTGCCGTAACCTGCATCATCCTGGGTTTGATATTGCTTATTGTGCCCGCTATCAATGTCAGCGGACTTATATCTTCGCAAATGTCCCGTCGCATGGCTGAGCTTGCGGTAAGGAAAGCATACGGCGCCAGCCGTTCTACCTTGATGGTGCAGTTGCTCCGCGAGAACCTGGCCTTGGCATTTGCCGGCGCATTGCTCGGTTTTCTCTTTTCGTGCATATTCCTATGGCTGGGTAAGGACTGGATGCTTGGCGATGGTGCTCCCGGAACGAATTTTGATGTAAGCGTCTGGCTCTTCCTCCGTCCTGCGGTTTTCGTGGCTGTATTGGTGGTGTGTCTGTTGTTCAACCTGCTTTCTGTGTTTATTCCTGCCTGGCATGCCACCCGTCGCCCTATAGCCGAGGTTCTTGGCGGAGAATGAGCGGATAAACGAATCCCAATTAAAACAGTAACGAGTATGATACATTCTATTTTACACCAGATATGGAACCAGCGCCGCAGTAACGGCTGGCTGTTTGCCGAGCTGTTGATTGTATTTACATTGATGTGGTATTGTGTGGATGTACTCTATGGCTTTGCCCATACAGAACGGCAGCCTAAGGGGTATGATTTGGAGCATGTCTATAAGATAAGGATTTCCTGCAATCCCACACAGATAGTGCCGTGCACGTCGGAAGACAGCCTGCAGACCTTCTGGTTCAAGCCGATGGAGGAAGTGCTCCGGCGTATCAGGCAATATCCTGCAGTGGAAAGTGCTGCCACGTGGCTGGGTACCGATACTTATACCCGCGGGCGTGTTTACCAGGGGTATACGACGGACAGCGTGCATGTTGTCGAGACTACAGTGCGTTATGTGTCTCCCGAATATTTCGACGTCATGCGCATTCCGCTGTTGCAGGGGAATGTCTCGGATTGGAATTCCACTGCCAGTCCTCTGCCTGCCGTGGTGACCCGTGATTTGGCAGACAGTCTTTTTCAGACAAGTGCCGGGGCGGTGGGCCGCGAGTTTCTGGATTATTACAGCGGAGGTCTCCGTTACCGTGTCTCTGCAGTCTGTGCCTTGCAGAAGACGGATGACTATGCCCGTTACGGACCTTTTGTCCTGACTCCTTTCCCCGGTTGGTTCTATGAGGACCAGTACCTCCCGTTCATCTCCCTACGGATACGTCCGGAGGCGGATACGGATAATTTTGCAGCTCGTTTTTATCAGGATATGATGTCGCAGCTGCAGGTCGCTCCATTCTATCTTTTCGACATACAGAGCTATAAGGACCAGAAGATAGAGCGGGATGCTGCCGAAGGAATCACCCCGTATATCCGCAGCGCAAGGCTCATTGTGATATTCTTTGTTTTCAATGTATTCATCGGGCTGATGGGAACTTTTTGGTTCCGTACCCGCCATCGCCGCAGCGAGATTGCTTTGCGCATGGCCATGGGCAGCAGCCGCGGAAGAATACGCTGGCAATTGCTGGGTGAAGGGTTGCTGCTGTTGGCACTTGCTTCCATCCCCGCTTTGATGATATGTATCAATATGGTTATGGCAGATGTCACTTTTACGGAAGCCACGGATGCCACTTGGGGGAGATTTGTCATATGCGTTTCTATTGTCTGGATATTGATGGCATTGATGGTGATTGCAGGAATCTGGTATCCGGCTTCACGGGCCATGAAGGTACAGCCTGCCGAAGCATTGCACGATGAGTGAGTTTTTTTTGAATAATCTGTGCTCATTCTCAATATAACTTGTATATTTGCGTGACGAATAAGAGTTTTGCGTTGAGTATACAAAATCTATATTATGATGAAACGCCTTTTCTTTCCATTGTTTGCAGGCTTGTTGTGGTTGATGTCGGGAACACTTTCGGCTACGGAACGTACGTACAATGTACTTTTCATACAGTCCTATACAGAAAGTGTAGATGATTATCAATCAGCTATTTAGCACTCTAAAAGGTACAACCGCTTATTTGGCAAGTCGTTGAGAATGTGTAAGTTAGTGATTTTCAACGCGCTTTTCGCCTTGTACCTCCATTTTGGAATGTAAAAGTAAGTGTAATTTCTTGAATATCAAAACCCGAGGTACAAAAACTTGCAAATAATCGCATTTTTCACTCCGAAAAGGTACAAAAACGGCTCTGAAACCGATGATGGAGTCAGAGCCATAATTTTGTGTAGATTTTAGAATATCGCACCTTATAACATTCGCTACATATCGGTCATCGACAATCCTTTTTGCGACACAGTGTAATCTTTAAACTTGCCTGTGGCGCGAGTAAATACATCCACTTTCTCATTAAGAGCATCAGCATCGAAGTTTTCTTCTTTTCTCTTTACCTCAATGAATACTGCTTCGTCGTTCAATTCGTTCTCGGCAACAATGTCAATCTCGTTCTCACCCTTTCGATCCCACCAACTGCCGATGCGTGTGCATGCTTTACTCTCCATAAGCACACGCTTGAAATAGCGTTCGAGCATCTTGCCGCTGAAAGTCTCGTAATCGCGGTTGATGATGGTCTTTACAGCATCGTAGTTCTCTATTTCAAGCATATAATTATACTTGTATATGAAACGGAACCAGAAGGTGAAGAAGTTGTCCTCAATCGTATAGCGAACATTCTTTGTAGAGCTCTTCTCGAAGATAGGTTGGTTTTTGGTAATTACCTCATACTCCTTCTCCAATTTCGTGAGATAGCCACCAATCTCCCTGCCGACAATCTGTTCAATCTCCGAGCGTAATGTTTTGCCACGAGCTATAGCCGAAAGAATAGAGAAATAGACTCCGTAGTCCTTTCCAAACTCCTCGATAAGTATAGCCTTGCCCTCGCCCAAGAATACAGAGTCTGCCTTTATGATATGGTTAAGCATCTTTGTCTTGGTTGTCGCTCCCGCATCAACGAGCAGCTGAACATACTTTGCTACACCACCCGTAAACGAGTATAACGCCAACAAGTCCTCGGATGTGTAGTTAGGATTATATTCCGCCATTATCTCCTTCAAGACAGCAGGTGTAAATGGCTTGATTGACATAAAACGAGTCTGGCGATTATACAGTGGCTCCTTCTTGTCCTTGAAAATTTTAGTCATCATCGAGAAGATAGAACCACACGCAATAAGGTTGATATGAGCCTTTGTGTGATACATATCCCAAATGCGTTGCATATCACTATACACAGACTTGTTTACCTTGAAAAACTCTTGAAACTCATCAATAAATAGTGTAATTGGACGCTCGATAGATAGTTTCATCAGATACTCGAAAATCTCAGGAAATCGCTCCGCCCTGCCCATTGTCGGGATACCCAACTTATTCTCAATCTCTTGTATATAATCCGCACACAAATCGCTCTCAGCCTTGCGTGCAACAAAGAAATAGAGTATCGGCTCATTCTCATACGCATTCCAAACAAGCGATGTCTTACCGATACGACGACGACCTGTCACTACCGTAAACTGAGCATTACTCTTTGAGAGTTCAAGTATCTCTTTGAGTGACGCAATCTCCTCTGTTCTATCAAAAAATCTCATACGCTTCTATTTTAGTTCCGAAACGCACATTTCCGAAATAGCAGTTTCGCAACTGCAAATATAATACACTTTTCTTATTCGGCAAAATTATGAGATAACTATTTGCAAAAGTAGAATAATTCAACTCGTGAGTGTGGCTCACGAGTTCAGTTGGCAACATTTTGTAGTCAACTGAAATAATTACATCAACAGTCAAGAATTTCAGATGGCTGAATCCTGTTCATACATCTTTGGGCGTCTGAGTTCGTTTTCCTCTTTCATTCTTTTGATCATCTCTGAGTTAGGAGGAACAATCTCATAAGTAGAACTATAAAGTTCTCTATGCTTGTAATGCTCATTGAGTCTTTGGGTAACTTCCTCCATCGTAATCTTACCCTCAATTTGTTGTCGAGCAAGTTGAATCAGAAATTCAGACACGCTAAGCCTATCTACATTCTGTAAGCCTATTGCAGCACTCCAATTGTTCGCCCTTTCTCTAACAGCCTTATCTGGGTGGTTCTTATATTCCTCAAATAATCCCATAATTTTTCTTATAAAGTTACGAAAAATATGTGAAATAACCAAGATCTAAATATAGAAAATTGATATAGGTGAGATTTGAAAATACAATGAGAAAAACGCTAATTTAATTCCGTTGAAAGCAAAATAGTTCTAAATATACACCTTATATAAAAGGATTTTATTAACTTTGTACGATAAATAGCCTATTATGGACAAGGATATAAATAGACTCAAGGTTGTTCTTGCAGAGAAGAAAAGAACAAATAAATGGCTGGCTGAACAATTAGGATGTGCGCCTACAACTGTGTCAAAGTGGTGTACAAATGCTTGTCAGCCAACAATGGAAACATACATTAAGATAGCCAAACTCCTTGATGTTGAACTAACAAAATTGGTAAATATAGAATAATTGATATGTACAAGATAACCTGGGATAAGGAAACTGGAGGTGTGAGATTGCACTCTCGCATCGTGGAGGGTACGCTTGGCACCTCTCCTCGTCCTGTCTTCTGGGAAGAATTAGATTTGCTTAAATTAAACGAACTCGGATGGGTTTATCCTCATTGCGAGGAGCCTCTTTTGTGGGCAATAAATAAGCAATACTGGTATAGAGGTGAATTGGTTTTTGAGGCAAAAGGTGCCAATATATACGATGATGCGACAGTCGTTTTTCAGGATGGTAAGGAAAATCTCAAACTTAAGCCTGTCGATGTCAAGAAGATGTTAGAGCGATGTAAGGAGTATATGTTCCTTCTCGAAAGCGAAGCCATAGAGTTTATTCACGAGACCTACGAACAATATGCTGGAGCTCAAAAAAGTATTCAGGCAGTAGCTGCAAATAGACTCGATTATGATGCACTTGCAGCCAGGCCGAGAAGCGTACCAAGACCAAAATGGCGATCGTTAAGGAGAATTGTGATTCGTTTGACATCGTACCATTAGAAGAGGCTGAAAAGCAAGGTAAGAAAATCTTTCAGACAACCAAAATCGACCGCTTTTTGGCGTCCTTCTCTGGTGGTAAGGACTCACAAGTTATCCTCGATTTATGTACTCGTGCTATTCCTTCCACAGATTTTGAGGTGATATATAGTGATACAGGATACGAGCTACCATCTTCATTGAAACTATACGAAGAGGTTCAAGAGTACTATAAAGCACTCTATCCAGACCTGAAATTCTCGGTGGCCAGAAATCACGAGAGTGTATTGAATTATTGGGATAAGATTGGTACTCCTAGTGATAATCACAGATGGTGTTGTGCAGTGATGAAAACAGCACCTCTTTATCGAATGCTTAAATTAGATGATAATAAGCAGGCTCGAGTTTTGACTTTTGACGGAGTTCGTGCAGAAGAGAGCACAAGGCGCTCTAACTATGGCCGCATAGGCAAAGGTGTTAAGCATGATACTGTTATAAATGCTCGACCAATTTTATTGTGGTCATCTGTAGAGATATTCCTGTATCTATGGAAATATCACTTGCCTATTAATCCAGCGTATAGACAGGGAATGACACGAGTAGGTTGTCTTATCTGTCCTTTTGGCAATGAGTGGAATGAAATGGTCGCTCGCACATATTATAGTGATGATCTTGCTCCATTTTTAGAGCGTATTGAAAAACTCACAGCTAAAGCTGGTGTGAAAGATAGACAACAGTATATTGGCGAAGGTGGGTGGAAAAGGCGTGCAAGCGGTAATCTAATTGATAGGACCTCCTTTGTTGACTTTAAGAGCACAACTCCCACTTTCGTTGCAAAAATGAAGAAGCCAAAGGCTAATATTGAGTCATTCCTACCTGTTTTAGGTAAATATGCACTTAATAAATCACAACGAGAAAGAGTTGGTAATATCAAGGTTAGGGATAATATTTATGATATTTCAATAAGGGAGATTGGTTCTGAAGAGATTGAATTTAAGATAGACAACATATACGACCTACAACAAATAGGTCAAATTAAAAAAGTTATATGGAAAACCACATTTTGCGTTCAATGCGAAGCATGCGAAGTAGAATGTCCGACAGGTGCGTTAACAATCTATCCAACAATTAGCATTGATAAAGATAGATGTATTCATTGTCACAAATGTTTAGATTTTCATGATAAGGGCTGTATAGCCGCAAATTCACTTTATATGACAACTGGTAGTAATATCTCAAAACAAGGTAATATCGATCGATATAAAAACTTTGGATTAAAGGAAGAATGGGTAGAGGCTTATTTTGTTGACCGCGATGATTTCTGGACTAGCAATCATGGTTTAAATGAGAACTATCAAATCCCATCATTAAAAGCATGGCTACGGGATGCTGAAATTATTGATGCAAATAACAAAATAACTGAGCTGGGAGAATTTTTAGCAGAGTGCTATACGGATAATCCGGATTTCATATGGGAGATTATTTGGATCAATTTATCGTATAATTCATTTATTGTAAATTGGTTCAATTGCAATATTCCGCCAATGTCTCAATATACAGCCAAAGGTATGGAGGTATTAATCCAGGAACAATTTGGCTCATACAAGGAGAAAACCATTCATAATGCAGTATATCAATTACAGCGAACATTAAAAGAATCTCCTATTGGAGCAACTTTGTGCCAGATGGAATCTATTGACAAAAGCACTTTTGTTAGACAGCGACACGATAACTTAAGCCCTGAAGCACTAGCATATTCAATATATAAATATGCCAAGAATAAGAACATCTTGTCATTGCGCGTTAGTGACTTTTATTCGGCAGAATCTCTTGGAGGTCCAGTCAAAGAGTTTGCTATTTCAAAATCGGCGTTTGAGTCTACTCTGCGTTCTTTGAACTCAAATAATGATCGCGTATTGGTTGCTGAATTGAATATGGGTCTGGACAGCATAACCTTACGAGAAGATTTGACTGCACTTTCGTGCATTAAAATACTAAAGAAATAATGAGTCTATTGTCAGATACATATAAGACCACAATACTTAAGATAAAGCGAGGACATAATAATGGTGTAGTATCAAATGCAAAGCCCATTTTAGTACTTGCTATCATTGAAGCTATTGATGAAGGGATATTATTGGAGAATAAAATAAACTTCCCCAACGATAACTTACAGGAATTATATGCTACAATTTACTCAAGGAATTATTCCAGTGATGGAATATACAGAGCCAATGCGAAATTCACTCCGTTTAATTTACCCTACTTTCATTTGAATGCAGAAGAGTTTTATCATATAAAATGGAATGCAGGGGTTGTTCCCCCTCGTCAGGCTCAATCGCCTTCAGGCAAGTTTTTGACTGAAAATGTTGATTATGCATATTTAGATGATACATTGTGGGAACTACTTCAAGATAAGGAGATAAGAGAAGAGTTTAAAGAAGCGATTATAACACACTACCTAAAAGCTGAATAACAGAAACCGATATATAGCTATGAGATACAGCGACATTGTACAACTTAGATCAATGCGTCCTGCCTACAATATTCAAGAGGAGGGCATAGGTGAATGGAAAACATTTATTGCAAATGATCAGTTCAACGACATTCTTAACCGAATGATTAAGGCGGTTCGCAACAACGATGCAGATCACCATAAGTCAATATGGATTGCTGGTACCTATGGTACTGGTAAGAGTCACGCAGGTGCTGTTCTCAAACACCTTTTTTGTGATCCAATAGAAGAGATTCAAGAGTATATCGAGGACGAATACAAGAAGGACAAATATGCTTTGATTCGTTCGTCGATTTTGTCAGTGCGCCAGCATAAGCGTCTTTTCCCCGTCAATCTATATGGTCAGCAGAGCATCGCTCACGAAGAGGATTTGTCTTTGCAGCTGCAAAAAGAGATTAGAAATGCGTTGAACAAAGCGGACATCAATATTACCGTTAAGACCGACTTTGATGTTATGGTTCAGCATATTGATGAGCAGCCTGCAATTTGGCAATCACTGATTGATAATAACACAGTCTTGAGTAGTGTTGCCCCAGATTTGAAGAAGTTGAGGCAGTTATTGTGCAACTACGATACAGAAGTATTGGACCGTGTTCGCAATGCTCAAAGAATCGCAGGTATCGACATTCGCTTGCAGAGCAACAATATTCAACAGTGGATATTCGAGGTTCAGGACAAACGCAAAGAGCAAGGTGTATATGATGGTCTCCTCATTATATGGGATGAGTTTACCGAGATTATGACATCTAGTATCGGTGTTCGTCTACTTGTTCGCCTCCAAGAGATTGCCGAGGCGATGATGAATAATGAGAATGACTCATACTTCTTGTTTATTTCGCACCCTTCTGCACTGAATTCGATAAAAGAAGAAGAGCGTGAAAAAACAAAAGGTCGCTATCACTATGTAGCTTACAATATGGAACCTGTTTCGGCATTCAAGATTATGTCGAAGAAGTTCAAGATTGTGAATGATACGGTTTATAATCAGCGTAAAGAACGATTCTTTGTTCTGCATAATGATCTGCTAAATACATTCTCATCGTCGTCAACCAACACAAGTGAGACAATTGAGAATATTCAGAATCTATTCCCTCTTCATCCTTCGACAGCCAACCTCGCAACATATTATGCACGAGAGGCGGGCTCTTCAAGTCGAAGTGTATTTGAGTTCTTGGCTTGCGATGCTGTTAAAGAGTTTCTTGATTGTGAAGAAAATTATGCAAATGAGCGAACAATTACTGCGGACTACTTATGGGACTATGTGAAGGAATATTTTGAGAGTGACACAACCAAGTTTGGTGCTGTAACAGAACGATACAACAGCCACCATCTTGCGGTTGAGGCTGCTGGAGATAATTACTCGAAAGTATTCAAAGGAATACTGTTGCTTAATGCGTTGAACAATATTGCCAATAGTGATACTGTTACACCTAGTCAAGAGAATATTGAAAACTTATTCGTTGGAACAGAAGTAGCGGATGAATTACCTGATATTCTTGATTTCCTCAACGACAAGAGTATTATTCAGCGTCAGCCTAATGGCAATTTCTCAATTCTTTTTACAGCACTGCCTGGCGAGGAAATACAAAAGATTAAAGAAGAATTAATATCAAGTAATTACCTTTACACGGATCAAGTCATTAGATTTGGTGATGCTGCATATGCGAGCTTTGATAAGAGTTTTAAACAAATTGGTAGACCTCTTTCTTTCCAGTTCTTCTCGAAGCAGGCAAATGAATATACTTTGTTGAGTAAGATTGAGAATACTCAGAAGCAAACCAAAACATATGAAATATTCCTTGCAATTCTTGTAGGCCGCAACCAAGAGGAAGTTATTGCCCTCAAAGATATTGCAGAAAGGAATAGCCAAGAAGATAGATTCCGAAATACAACATTTGTTGTTATGGAAACATTCTTCGAGGATAAGAACTACGAGCGTTTTATAGAGTATCAAGCAAATGCCCAATGTGCTCAGCGTCATAGTTTGCCTAATCAGCAAAAGACTTATTCGAAAAACGCGTCAGATATGATTGAGGTATGGGCTACAAGAATGAAGGGTGGCAATGCTACTTTCTATTTGCGTGGCGAGTATATGACGACTGTTGGTAGCAAAATGGCTTCAACAATAAATAACTCAATTGCTCCTAGTGTTTTTGAAGCAGGTCCAGAATCTTTGGAGATTATTCGAATTAAACACTCTGTGACATATTGGAAAAAGGCCTCCGTTAAGGCTACCGTCGATGCAGTACTGTCATTTAATACAAAACAAGATATTGTTGCTGCGTGTGGCGGACCTGCACGACATGTAGAATTCCTATTGCAAGATAGTGTTGATGACAATCTTGATTGGAAGAGTGATGTTGATCCTAACCATCCGTTAAAGAGAGTTTGTGATTATATTGACGAGTGGCTATCTAGTCGTCATACAAATAAAAACCAGACTTTTAATCTAGGGGAGAAGTTGATTGGCCTTACTGAAGCACCGTTCGGATTATTCCAAGGATATGCTCCAATGGCAATGGTCGCATTTGCTATGCGTAGATATGTAAACCAGATATTTGACACGAATGGCAAACAGCGTACAGCCCAACATCTTGTTGATGATGTAGTCGAATTGTTTAAGGCATGGGAAAGCGGTCGTAGTTCAAATAAGTTGAACTTCTTGTTCGAAAGTAAAGAGGCTGGTAAATTAAGCAAGCATTTGATTGCGATGTTTTCGCTTAAGAAACTCAAAGGCTACTCAGATATCAGCTCTTTGAAAGATGCAAGATGGGCAATCCAAAATGAATATGCGAAGGAGAAGGGCTATCCATTGTGGTCATTAAAATATTGCGGTAGCGATTACAACACAGAAGATATGCGTCTGCTAATTGACAATGTTATCAAAGTTGTAGGCGATTCTGAAAGTATGAAGAATCCTGCACTCCTTAATGATACGATAAATGGATATGAGGCACAACGATTTGAGTGGGGAAATCTTCTGGTTGAGAATAATGGCGGCAATTATAGAGATGGATTTATCAACTTCTTGAAGAGTGTTGAGAATGTAAAGATACAAGACCACGAAATCGATGATGCAATAGTGTATCTTAAAGGACACCTTGCAGAAGTTGGACTTTGGAAAGAAGCCGAGGTCAAAGATTGCCTAAAAGACTGGAGACTGTCTCTTCAAACCACTCCAACTAATGGTGGACAGGGAGGTAATGCGAGCGGTACTTCAAGTGGCAATCAATCGGGGATGGGTGGTTCCTCTAATGTATCTATACCTCCCGTATCAAATGTTGCTCATAAGAGAAGTCAGCTTAAAGAGGCATTAAAATTTATGCCAGCCAACGAAGCAAAAGACCTACTTAACGACATTATAGAGTCTGAGGATACAATACTTGATATACTTCTAAAATACTTGAAATAAATGTATAAAGAGGTTAAAAACTTTGAAGAACTAAAGAGTCTCGTCTTGGAGGACAAAGAGTCTATCGGTCTCGGTGTCGATATGAGAAATCGATATCCGATTCGATTTGTTTTGTTCGACAACTTTCGGGATTGTAGCCTATTTGTCGATTTCGTTCAAGAAGAGATTAGTGCGACCGTACAAAGTGTAGATAAATGGATTGACCCTAATTATCCGGATTTAATGATAACTCACACAGAGTTGGCGCAACGAATCAAGGATCATATAAAGAAGATGAATGGAGCAGACTGTGTTATTGCCCCATTCTCGGAGTTGGCTCGCTTCTATGAAAATGATGTAAATAAGACCTTTGATGCCCTGCTTAAAACAATTAAAGCGATTGAGGCAAGTCCGAAAGCAATTGGGAAACACCAAAGAGTATTTGTTCCGATAGTGGGACTGGAGGGTAAAATGGAATCCTTTAGTAAGGATACACAAAGTACCATTTGGCGACTAAAAAGCGAGGAAAAGGATTTAACCTATCGTCTAATCATAACCGATAAGGAAACTTTTGGCGTGCAGGGTTTGAGCAACCACTATACCGTAGTTAATTCTATGCAAGAGTGGTTGAATATATGGAAGGATGTGAATAAACAAGTGACACCCAACATTATTTGCACCTCACATAGTCTCTTTGCAAATGCGATATTTGCACAGCCTGATAACGCTTTTAGTTTCGTTGTTTGTAACGATGCTTATGATTTCTTAACCAAAGGACTACAACTCCAATTTGGAGGAATAGAGAAACGAGTAACTGATAATAATAACTGGGAGGTATTAGCGAATGAGATAGATATCACTCACGGATTTAAATTTAGCAAGTATGTCCACAGTTACTTCTCTGTGAATAGTATAGAGAGCTATGTTTCGTTTATAAAATTATGGTTTGATTATCCTGACCAATACCATCGTTGGTTGCTTACTCGCTATTACAAACAGCACAAAGATGAAACAGACCTCATCTGTAGAATATTAGATAATATCACTTCGCTCACTGGAAATGATTTAATAGAACAAATCACATTATATCTCAGTGAAATTGAGAGTGAAATGCAAGAGCGTGCTTATTGTTTATGCGAGGCTCAAAAACGCGGAGTTGTGTTAAGAGAAGCCGTACAATCTACACTATCAGCTCGATTGGTTGCAATGGCCGAGAAATACAACTACACAAGTGCAATAAGGTATTTTACTGGAATCTGTCAAAAGGAGAAAGAACTTGCAGTTGCATGGCTTGGTAAAAAGGTAATTACCATAGACCAGATTAAGCCGTTCTTCCCTGACTTATATTATTACTTGTCGGAACCATTAGGGGTGTCATATAATATACCGTCTTGGGTTGCGCCATACATTAAAGAGTATAAAAAAGCTAAAATTGCTAACATTTATACCCCGGAGATTGAAGAGAGGATAAAAGAGTTGAATAATTCGGATGTTTCCTTTGATCAATGGTATCAAGAGTTTAGTACAACTCGTACGCTCTTGCAAGGTCGAGGAGATATTGAAGTGTTTTATTGGGTTGATGGTCTTGGCATAGAGTGGATTCCTCTGATAAAGCAAATTATACAAGAAAAGAGCAATCAAAATATCTTCCTTAACGAAGTAAAAATAGCAAGGACTTTGTTGCCATCTACTACAAGCACAAATAAGCTTGACTTACAAAAGCTACTCCCAGATTTTCAAAAATTGGAGAAAGCTGGAGACTTGGATAACTTTGCACATCAGCCAACAAATGTGTGGCCAACTTTCGTTATCAAAGAGGTAGAATTAGTTCGCTCTGTGATCGAAGAGATATTAGCCAAGTATAATGGGAAGAAGATTGCCATTATCTCAGATCATGGATTAACTTATATGTCGCAATTGTGTAACGGACTCGGTATCGCAGGAGTAAATTCCGACCATCACGGGCGCTTGGCTATCAAAGGTAATGGAAATTGGACGACTGACGATAACTACATTAAATTAGAGGATGGTAAAACCGTGTGCGCACTTCGTCATCAATCATTATGTAATAAGGTCCCCAAAGGACAAGGTATCCACGGAGGATGTACACCGGAAGAGGTTCTGGTATCCATATTCGTAATATCTAGCTATGTGGCTGATGCCGAATGGAGCGCAGAGATATTAACATTGGAAGTGTCTGGTGCCAATCCAATAATCGATTTCAAGATAAAGAATGCGCCTACTATGCATATTCCTATGATTGAGTATAATGGAATTAGATATTCCCTTAACCAAATTGGAGCAGATGTATATAGGTCAGAGCCGATAGTGATTGACGAAAATGTTCGCGAAATTGCTCTTGTTATAGGAAGCATTACTCGTATATATCATATTTCAGTAAATGCTGGAGCACAAGAGGATAATTTGTTTGATTTTTAAGATTACACCATATGAAACCTGAAATACAAGAAAAGGTAAGACAGTATTTCTCTACAATGTCCATTTATAAGGATCCAGAAAAAACTAATAGTATTTTTGCTGGTCGAAATCTGCCTGCGTTCGTTAAAGATTACTTAATGAAGCGCTACTTGAATATTCAGACAGGAGAAATTGATACTTTGAGCCTTACACAATTCCTTGACCAAGTAATCCCTACTAATTCTGGCTCTGTAAAGGATCGTATTGTTTCTGGAGAAGAGGTGGTGTTATTATGCCGTTTCATTATCTACATAGATTTGGTAAAGGGTGTTAAGCAATTTGCCATACCTGATTATGGAATAAAACTACGAGAAGGTATTATTCCAGAGTTTACATATACAAAGCACCAAGGAGAGCTTGTTGATGGTGAGAAATGGGGCATTGTTAAACTCTGTTTATTGCCTGATGATAATGGCAGAAGTTATCATGTCCAGATGGTTGATTACAAGCCTTTCAGACCATATAGCTCGGTAGATGTTAACTACTTGGCAGAGGCTCGCAAACATTTTACTACGCAAGAGTGGATGGACTTGTTGCTGTCTGCTATGGAGTATGATCCAGATGGTTTTGCCAACCTTACACAAAAAATGGAGTTCCTCACTCGATTATTGATTTTTGCAGAGCCTAGGCTTAATGTTATTGAACTTGCACCCAAGGGTACTGGTAAGTCTTATGTGTTTGGCAATTTGTCAAAATATGGATGGCTTGTGAGTGGCGGTAAAGTTACTCGTGCTAAATTGTTTTATGATAAGACGAAACAGCAGAATGGCATAATCAAAAACCACGATTTTACGGTATTTGATGAAATTCAGACAATTGTTTTTCAAGAGCCAGCAGAGATTCAGGCGGCTCTAAAATCATACTTGGAGAGCGGCAAGACAACCATTGACAATAATGAGTTTACCTCGGAGTGTGGTTTGATGCTTATGGGTAATATTCCATTGACCGCAAACCATCTTCCTGTATCAACATTCTATTTTGGCTCACTACCTGAGAATTTCAGAGAGTCAGCATTGCTTGATCGCTTCCATTGCTTTATTGAAGGTTGGTTATTACCTCGTATAGACACGAGTATGATTTTCAAAGGTTGGACAATTAATGTGGAATATTTCTCTGAGATACTACACTCAATGCGTACTAACAATACATATGGATTGCTATTCGACCAGCTGGCTAAATTTGAGGAAAAAGCAGATGTCCGTGATAAAAAAGCTATCAAACGCATTGCAACCGGATATATGAAATTATTGTTCCCTCATTGGCGCAATGTAGATGATGTGAACAAAGAGGAATTTGAAATGTATTGTCTTAACCCGGCAATACATAGACGAGGCATAGTTAAGGAACAATGTCACAATATTGATCCTGAGTTCAAAACCAAGATGCCAGAATGTAGCATTAATAACTAAAATAAAGCCTACTAATTAATGTAGTTGTGTATCTTGATTGCATATGAAGGCGTAGACTATTGACTATAAAAGCCTGTTATTGACAGGCTTTTAATCTTTTATATATATGTTATTTGTTTTGATTATATTTTGCGTAATTGCGTTTTCTAATTTTTGCAATTTCACAAAAAAACTCACTTTTTTCTAGCGGGTTATGTGTATAACTTTCGTTGGCATTCCTAACTAAGCAGGGTTCGCAAAACTGAAACGCGGGACATTCTGCACAACCTGCAATTTGATATCTCTTGAGTGTCCTTAATTTTGTCAACTTATCAGAGTTGTACCAAATGTTCGCAATAGTTTGATTTTCTGCGGATCCTAGAATGCAGCTTTGCCAACCTGCACACGGATACACTAAACCTAACTCAGAAATACATATAGAAGCCCCACCTACATCACAGATGTAGGACTCCAAACTTTTACTATTTTCTGGAGCAATGTTTTTATTATTCTGATGTATACCTTCAATTTCATCTAGTGATAATCGAGATGCTAAATTATCTGTGGAACTATTGTATTTACCGATAATTACATAGTCTGCATTGACGGCAATATTGTGCATCAATCCCCATTGTTTAACAGATTCATATGAATCGTAATTCTGTTTCATTATTGGGCAACTAATTTGAACAGGAATATCGTTATCTTTCAAAATCTCAATTGCTTTTAATGTCTTACTTAAACTTCCTTTTACATTGGTAATAGAGTCGTGTATATCTTGGTTCATAGAATAAACTGAGGTTTGTACACCTAAAAGGGGATTTAGTTTCATCTCTTGAATAATGTCGTCTGACAATAAGGTCAGATTACTTAATACGCTAACAGCGAAGTTCTCAATTCTTAACTTGCGTAAAAAGTCGCAAAAACATGGGTGTAACATAGGTTCCCCTCCTGTAATAGTAAAATGAAGGACATTTAATGTTTTACACTCATTTAATATTTTATCAAAAAGGGATGTTGTAATAAGACTGATTTTGTCTTCATGTGGAATATAACAATGAATGCATCTTTCATTGCACTTACTTGCTATCTCTAGATGTACAGAACTTAATCTAGGTAATTGTAGACCATAATTTTCAAATACACTATTTATGGTTGTTTCGGAATGAGAAAATTCTGTGGAAAATTGCTCCAATATCGATGATGAGGGTAGCATGTCCACTAAAACATAGTTGTAAGATGATAGCTGTAATAAAAATTCTAAGATGTCGTGTTTTAATATATCTTCTTCAACATCAGGATAATACATATTTACTTTTGAAGTAATTTCCTCAATTGACATATATACATCTGTTAATTGCTTGTATATAATGCTACCTGTTGGTGATATCATAGTGTCAGTAGATGGCATGTGATGATTTGAACCATATGCAAAATGTTTATATGATACTAAAATGCCAAAGTGCTCATAATCTCGGAATATAACAGATGGATTCTTCTTAAACAACATAATATAATGCAAAATAATGGCAGACATATAAATGCTATGCCTGCCAATTAATAATTATTTACCTCCTCTAGGTGCAGGAGGGTTACAAGGGCGTCCGCATGGTTTGGAATTAGGACGACAATCTGCGGCCATTATATCACCGCTAACAATAAAAACAGGTTTTGAATACTTCATAAACTTATTGTTTGAATATTGTTTAATTGCTATTAGTCCTATAATTAGGAACTAATTTACTGCAAAGTTATAAAATATTATGCAATATAAAGAGATGATGATGAGGAAAAATATCGTTCAGAATGTAATTATTCGATATATGCCTTATGAATCACAAGTGGATGTGTATGGGGAGACTGAATCGGGGACATGTTCATTGATAATATCTGTATTGGTTCTGATTTATATTTTAGTGCAGAGTACTCTATTTATTATAATTATAATATCTTTGTAATTGAATTAAATTAATTAGAGTGTAATGGCAAATCAAAATCGTATACTTGTTGAAAAAAGTAGAACAGATTGGTAAATTAGAAAATACAACCTCGAGATGGTGTCCCAATGAATCGCAACCATCAATCGCTCAATTACAAGAAATAGCTAACTTGTTAGATGTTGATGTTCGTGAACTGTTGAAATCTTAAATAAAATAGTAATTATTTTGATATTATGGCTATTCGACCAGATAATCATATTACAGGTGACAAAGCTGTTAGAACAATATCCAATAATCTTATTCCAGAAGAGTGGACAATAAGTACTCCCGAATCCGATTATGGATTGGATATGCTTATTGAAGTAGTTCATAATAATCAAACAACGGGAAGACTTTTTTTTATACAATCTAAAGGTACTATGGAATCATCCGAGAATGGATATATTACGTATTCGATGGATGTGTCTAGAATAGAGGACTATAGCAAAATGGAATTGCCTGTTTTATTCGTATATTATAGTAAAAAGGACAATAAATTCTGGGGGCGATGGATGAATTCTCTATATAAAACATTGTCTGATGACCAGAAAAAACAGCAAACTGTAACATTAAAGTTTTCCCCTTATAATGAAATTGACACGGACTATTTGAGAAGTATTGGCAATAGAATTGAACGGTCAATAACAGATTGTGTATCTATATCTTGTAAAGATATACCAGCTAATTTCAGACGTTTCCATATTCAAGCTATCAATATAGCTCAACAATATATTGGACCTGAAATTATAGATGATGTCCGTTTATCGTGTAAGACTATATTTATTAGTTATGAGGGGACCCTCCAAAATGGATGTGCAATCTTAAATTATTGTAATGAATGTATTCGCATACCAATAGCTATTAAATCATTAGACTTTTTATATTATACAAAAGTTGAGATGGTTGAATGTCCTGATTGTTTGTTGGATTTAATATACGCTATTGCTATATATGGTTCGCAAATATCTCATCAATCACAAGACTATATTTTATCGTATCCAAGTTCTAATGGATTCGATTATATCTCATTACAAATGTGGGTTAGCTTTATTGATAGACTCTCAATGGCAAAGATTGTTAAATTGCCCAAACTATTTAATATTGCGGTGCAATATCACCATCATGACATAGCCCAATATCTTTTATTTGTTATTTTTAGGAGTAAATCTGGAAACGATCAATATGATAAATTGTATAATGATTTACTATCAAATTATTTGGCTTCTGATATTGATGATAGTTTTAAAGGTCGTCTATTTTATAATCTTGCTAATTCAGTAAGAAATGTAAACGCATATGAATCGTTTTCATATTATATGAAAGCTGTGAAGTATGAACATACCTATAAGAACTTATATTATTGGTGGCAAGAAGTTGCAGGAGTATTTTATATTACGAAACACTTCAAAATTGCGGAACAATTTTATAAAAAAGCAAGGATGTTATCTCCAGAGAAATGTCGGAATGATATTGAAATTCTAATATCAGATTGTCTCATTTGTCAAGGAAGAATCGATGATGCATTAGAAGAAGAGCTTCTTTATGTTGGTAAAAGAAAAATAATTACTGGAGCGATAAATCTAAAAATGCTCATAACAAAAATAATAGCAAAACAACAGATAAATGTGTTCGATCCTGTATATTGGTTTAATCAGGGTATTGAAGCATGTAATAATAACAAATTTAGTGAATCACTTGAATGCTTTCTTTTTTCGTGGCGTTTATATGATGGGGATATTGAGGCATTGACAAATGCTTTTATTCAAGCTTTAAATGCTGATGATGTCGCTAAACAGCTCGTTATTATTCATGCAATTCGTGAAATATCTCCCGATGTAAGTTATAAACATTTAGTTTCAACGTTATTAAGTAATGGCGTTGAAGATATTATAATAGATAGAGTTGGCAAGCTGTTCTATTAAGTGATAATTAATTCGCATTATTATAATGAATATTACTAATCCAATACACTGACCACCAGGTATGTTTGATAACACAGTAGTGACTGAGATATCAAATATAGATTAACGGAGGAATGCCATACAGGAGGGCAATAAACCCTCCTGTGTCATTTAAGTGGGAATCATCTACACCTCAATCTCTCTCAGTGGTGCTCCGTAGTTGCAATGGTAGCTCATAAAGCCGCGTTTGATGCAGGGGAGGTTGAGCGTTTGGTAATACTTGTAGTCGTCATCTTCGGTGCAGAGGTGTTTATACCCGTAGCGGGGCATATACTCCTTGAAGAATCGCACAAGGTCTTTGAGGAGTTCGTAGCGGTGCTCTCGCAGTTCATCGCGGAACTCGCAACGAGCGATGATGATACTCCAGTCGGGGTAGTTGCCAACGCCCTTGCTGTACTCCCAGAAGCGGATATAAATATCCAAACTCCCTTTGTGAATGCTGATGCAGATGCCATTTGCATTCCACATAACACTGCACGCATTTCTGTAACCATATCTCTCGCATAGGTAGAGATTAAAGTCACTAATCAAGTCATTGTAATTAGCTTTGTACTCGTACATAGTCTAAAAGTTTTAATAGTTTAACAATAAATTATCACAATCTGAATCCACGCTTGCGCTGTGGCTTCTTTTTCTTCTTTACATATTGCTTTGCCAGCATCTCCTCTTCAGGATCGGTGGCAGGGGCTGTTGTGAGGTCGAACAAGCCCGCACTGAGGCTACTCTCTTCGTTTGGCTCTTGGCGAACAATCTCTTGGCGAGGTTCCTCTCGCTGTTGGGTAGGAGTGCTGTTGCGTCTTGGGTAGATACCTGCATCGAATGCATTTTCTTCGAGTCGGCAAGCGATATTGACAAAGCTGAATTGGCGGTCAATCTTGGAGCCGCTGAATTTATATCCGTTGCAGATGAACTTTACACCCTCTGCTTCACCTGTTCTGCGATTCAACTTAAACTCGGTGTCAATCTTGTAGCGTCTCAATGCCCGTCTAAGTTCGCTCCAACTTACCGCTTTCGGAACTTCGTGTCTGAGTACGTGGTAAATGTAATGCTTCACCTGGTCGTGCTTACGCAGTCTGTCAAACTTCACATTTTTCTTGCCCTCCGAAAAGTGCAGACGGTAGCGAGCGGTCAGCATTTTGCACACCTTCTCGTTGCGGAAACGGTCGTTCTTGTCGCTTATCGTTCGCCCGTCATTATCCACTCGATTATAGACAATGTGGCAGTGCGGATGGTCGCGGTCGATGTGTCGGGCAATGATAAATTGGGTATTCTCGATACCCATCAACTTCATATAGTCGTGGGCGATTTTGAGCATCAGCTTATCATCGGTTGTAAGCCTTGCAGCATCCTCCGCTGAGAAGTTCAGCGATATGTGGCCGACTGTGTTTTTGACCTTATCGTTGAGCAGCGTTTGCAACTCAAATTGCTCTGCCATTTCCGATGGTGAGCCCTCCACTCCGACAGCCTCCAACAGGCGCGATTTTTCTTCTTTCAGCACATAGTTCACGCACCCGCCGAACGATGTGCCTTTTACAATTTTACCTATCATCTTTTATCCGTTTTATCAGTTGTGAAATCTTCAATGCTGTGGCTTGGCACTCGTCCCTCACTCGGAAAAATCCTTGTCGGTTTGCTTGCCTCGCCAGCTGGTTCAGGTTGGTGCTTTCGCCTATGAGTTTTCGTATGATGTCGAGGTTCTCACGAGTGATTCGTTCACGCACTGTACCTTGTTCAATGAGTGAGCGTACTACCTCACTTTGACTTCGTTTACTTCGTCTGCTTAGTGCTCGTAGCCAACCATATTGTTCATCCGAAAGTCGGATTGTAATTGTATTTTTCTTTTCCATTTTTAGTTGTGTTTTTAATGTTAATCTTGTGACCATCGGGAGCCGTCTCACCTGCCTTTCAGGTGAGCAAGTTGTCGGTAAAATGTAATACACCGACATAAACTTGCTCAACTGAAAATAGACAGATTTCAGCCTTTCGAATCAAAGCCTGAAACTTCCTCTTTTCTGTTGAATTTCAAGAGAGTTTTTCCACGCCTACGACCTCTAAATCGAGCGTGGAAATGAGCGTTTCAAGGTGTGGATTTCTGGCAATCATTCTGCTTAAAACGGACTCTTTTGTCTCGGCTTGTAAGAGATAATCGGCAATGTCGTAACCCGCTTTTCGCTCCTCATCGGTGGCGTTATTCTCCATAAAATCGAAGAGTGAAACCTCTATCCCAAGCCGCTGCATCATCTCCATTTTACCCCTCCAATAGTCGGTTGCTCCGAGGTCGGGAAAGAGTAAAACCTGCCGATTTTTCAGCACACTCATTGCCTCTTTGTTGAACGCTCCGTTCTTTCCGCCCGTTGCAATCCATAGATATTGCGGCAGAAAATGTGAGGCTATCAAAGCACTCTTTTCGCTCTCCACAAGTGCCACTGTTTGGTGGTTATCAGCTGTCAAAAGATGCTCCCCGAAGAGGCATTGCCGCAAGTGAAATTTCTCCTTTTTCAAGAGCGAATGTACCCAAGTAATATGGTTGTGCGGCTCCTTAATTCTTCGCCCATTTTCGGGGTTGTAGAGCATCACTTTTCCTGTGCGAATACGCCCCGAAATATCTACTTGCCAAAAGACCGTTGCACCCGTCCAATGCTTCGATGAACCGACATTGTAACGTTGCATCAGTTTGCTTGCCGCCGACCTGCCAAGTACCGTTTTTAGGAAGTGATAAAGATGATTCTTCTCATAGTGCTGCATCGAGAGTTGCATCATCTTCGGCTCGATGAACGATGGCGGTGGTGGCTCAACTTTGATTGGTTTTACCACTGGTCGGTAGTCATCACTAAGTCGCTTCCTTGCATCGGGATTCTCTGCAAAGTACATCTTCGGTGTATAGTTGTAGCCGCACTTCTGTTCGTGGTTGCATCGTCCTACATAGTCGGGGAATCGTATCTGCTCATCGGTATCTATGTATCGTGCGAAACAACTTTTACAGTGGCAGTTGGGGCATATGTGCCGCGAGCTGACACCCTTGTATGGTTCTAATATGAATCGGTATCTCATTTTAATCCTGGTTTTGTTGTTACTATCCACATTTTCGCAACTTCACAAAACCAACGGTTGCAAAATGTGGATAGTAACAAGTTATTTACTGTACTCTCCGTGATTGATTTTCTTGAATAGTGTTCCCTGATGGCGTTTCAACATCATCTTGAATGCGTGCTCCTTCATCCCATAACTCTCTGCCAAAGCGATACCCTCTGCGGTGGTAAACCTTTGCGGCAGATGGTGGTAGATAGTGCGGTGCAGTTCATTGAGTTGCTCGTTGCCTATCGAGGTCTGTACCCTTATGGCTGTGGTGCGGAAATACTCCGCCAGTTCAATGGCCCTGCGCACGCTCTCGATGTCGATAGCCTCCTTGTCGCACTCTCCGCAAGTCCAGCGGGCAAGTTGGATTATCAGCGCAAAGCGAATGATGTATATCTCCAACTTGCAGTAGATGCCGAGCAGAGCCTCGTTGCTCTCCAAATCACACTTGCGTGCATTGTCGTGTTGCCAGGCATATAGTTCTCGCTTTGCTGCCTCACGAAAGGGGAGATGATGCGACTGCAATTCGCCCTGCTCATTGAATTCGCATTCTTGCTCTATGAGCCTATTGATAATGTGCAGCCACTCTTGCTCCAACTCTTCGGGTGTCTCCCTGTCGCTCCATCGGCTCTTCTGTACCGATTGTGGCATTACGAATAGTATGCGGTCGATAAATCCGTTGCTCGCCCTATCGCCTTTACCCAACTCTCCGAGTATCTTCTGCTGAATCGTTCCGACAACCGAGATATAAGGTCGCTTGATGAAGATTGAACTTTGCGAGCTCTTACGATCCGAGATTGTCGGCTTGGCATTGAATACCGACAACCAAAATTGCTCCTCCGAGCCGTTGTTGTAGCGGTTGAAGTTCTTAAACCACGCCGATAGCTCGTCCGACCATAAACACAGCCCACGAGGATTCTGTGCGTGAATAAGGCTTAACCCTTCGGGCGTGATGTCCGACACAAGAAAACGACTGCGCTTGGGAGGAATAGGAAACTCATCTTTGCCAGCCTCCAATCGCTCTTTCTTGGTCATCGACATCGTGCGCTCATACTCGGCATATTGCTCCTGATACTCCTTGTTGTGGTGATAGTCGTGTTCGATAAATGGGTGAAATGCAAAACTCAATGGATGGCTCTTGTTTGCTCCCGGTCGCCCGATGAGTGCCATATATAGAATCGGACTCTCCACCCAACCACGCTTAACTTGTGCAAGATGCGAGTTGCCGATGCTCACCGCCAATGCCGAGAGCATAGCTGCTGCAATGTAGTCGATAGGATAGCCCTGCGATGCGTGCAACTCGGTGATGATGCGCTGAATCTTGTGAGGAAAGACACTGATAGGAAACTCGCCACCAGATAATTCAGCACCCATACGCATTGCTGCTCCCATTATGCCCTCTGCTGTCAATTTACTATTCATAGCCAGTGCATTAGAAGTTAAAGCCGCCTTTGGGTTTGCGCTTCACGCCGAGGACAATCTCTGCCACTTGCTCTTGCAGGTTGAGAGCCTGTAACGGCTTTCGCCCCGACTCAATCCATTGCAGCAACTCATCTTCGTAGAAGTAGAGTTTCTTGCCACGCTTGTAGGCAGGAATCAGTCCCTTGCGTGCGAGCGTGTAGATAGTGGGTTTCGCCTTGCGTGTGATTTTGCACGCCTCGTCAATCTCGACAATACGGTGCTTGTCGGTTGTGGTCTGTGGTTGCAATGCCGCCACAATCTTGTGGATTCGCTCCACCTGTTCTGTCAGATAACCCACCGCCTGCGGCAGCTTATCAAATGTGATAATTTCATTTGCCATATGCGAACTGTTTTTAATGTTTCAGTGGCAAAGGAAATCGGTGTTATAATGGTGAAATCACCCACCAAAATATAACTGCAAAATAACTTTTGGATGGTGGTTAGTGGTGAGTTAAAGTGCTGATTTTCGTAAAATGTGGAAGGTATGATGATAAAATATGAGGTGTAAGATGCGAAGTCTAATAAGTTTTGGGTAATTTTGTAATGCAATTAAAATTCGTATATATAAATCAGATTAGTGACTATGAATAATAACTTATATTGGAATGTATACAAATCACTTGAACGTGAATTGTTGGCATTAGCTGATATTATCCATATAGATGATGGGCAGCTTGATGTATATTCAATGAAAATAGCAGATTTGTTAATTCGTACGAGTGTGGAAATTGAGTCAATCTCTAAAGAACTATATTTTAGAGAAGGAGGTACAAAGCCTGATGATAAAGATTTATATTTCGATACAGATTGTTTGGCTTTATTAGAATCAAAATGGAGTCTAAGTAAAAAAGTCGTTATGGTATCATCTCCAATATTTTACTTGAAAGAAGACGATAATATATATTTAACACCACTTCACAAAGCTCACAAAAGAGGAACTAGCTCTTCTGATTGGCAAAGAGCGTACCAAGCTGTAAAACACAATAGGGCGAAATCACTCAATAAAGGTAGCTTGAAACATTTTATTCGTTCGCTAGCAGCACTATATATGTTAAACATATATTACCAAAATCAATCTTTTAAACAAGGATCAAATAGTAATGACAATATGTTTGACGCAAGTGTGGGCTCCTCTATCTTTTCAGTACAAATACATCCATTCCCAGGCATTGATGCCTCAGGAGGGTATAGTAAAAATGGAGATTTCGAGAAATGTATATATATAATTCAAGCCACTGATGAGACAAAAGAACAGGCACGAAAGGTATTGGAGGACATAAATAATAGAATAATGGAAAAAACTCTATCCCAAGTCGAGCAGGAGATATCTCAAATGGCCGAATCTTTATCACCTGATGAAATAAAAGAAATGATAATAGCATCTGTTGAAAGACACAAAGCAGAAAATGTGATTCCTGTTGCAAAAGAGAATGGCACTATATTATCAAAAGCGTTTAATGCTGTGCAATACGAAGTTGTGCTAAATAAAAACCAGTATTAATTTACGCTATGTTACCATCCAACTTAATCCGGCACTCCGATTCGGTATGCGACATTTTGCGTTCGATGGTTGAGACTTCGATGTCGCGGAGGGCGTGAGCAAAGACTTTCTTAATGAATATGGCGGTGTGGATGCGCTTTTTGCCGAATGCTTTGCCGATGTTCCAGCCGAAGTGCATCAGGTCAATGCTTTTGAGTGTTGAATCAACCGATACGGGCGATACCTCGCGTGGGGTGTCGCCCAAACTATATTCGGTGATGTAGCCACACAAGCGGTCTAACTCCGCCTCACTCATATAGGCAACCATCGTCTGCTTGGTGTAGTCAAGTACTCGTTCCAATTTCGCTTGCGATGCACGCTCACGCTCAGCAATAGCATTGGCACGCAAAACCTCATACTCCGATGGTTGTGGGGTAGTCTCGGCAACCGCAACCCCCTCGATAGGCTCGACTACGACAGCGGGCGTTTCGGCAACAACTGCCATCTCCTCCAACTTTTGAAACGCAGGGAAACGCATTAGGAACTTCTCCATTCGGGGCAGCAGCAACTCATTAAGTGTCATTTGCAGGCTGATATAGAGTGCCGACAACACAACCACCGTAGCGAAGAATCCAACCGCTGCGCTGAACTCATCATACCCCTTGACAAGCACGAACTTTCGTGCTAACACACCAAAGAGCAATATCGCTCCAAACACGAACAAATAGAGTGCAATATATTCCGTTTGTCTCTTATTCATAGTCATCTTTGTTAATCGTTCTTGGGCAAAGATATATGAATAATCAACACCAAAAACGGCTCTTTTGCCTTTTGACCTCACGTGTCGTAGGTTGTCCTATCGTGTCATAGCGACTCTATTTTTACCTCATATTCTGCATTTGAGGAAATTTTGATTATCTTTGTTACGGCTTACGACTTTAAGCGTTAAGCCAGTACATATTAGTAGACATTTATTGTCGTAATCTTCCACTTCAAAACTTGGCGGTTTTACACAAAACGAAGATTAGCAATCAGATGTCCACGATAGGTGTATATATCCACTACTGACATTGGCTCAGTGTGTGCTTATATAACATCCTGCGTGGGCTTTCTGTGTTGCTTATTCGTTTTGTAGGCAGCCAAGGCCTTGAAGTGGGATAAGTTAATGCAGAAGCCTGCGCTTTTTTATGGACTTATCTGGTAACAAGGAGTTGTTGGATAGATATTTGGTTGCCTTCTTCGCATCCCGCACAGCACCGCCTGAGGCCTTAGACCTCGCCAAGCGGTGGGCACACGAAATTGTTCAAACTGATAAGATTGTAATTAGCGGTTTTCACTCTCCAATCGAGCGAGCTGTGCTTGATATTTTGCTCGCCAACGGCTGTCCTGTTGTGGTCGCTCTGGGGCGTTCACTATACCGCAAAATCCCAAACCATTTGCAAGCGGCTTATGATAGCAATAGGGTGTTGTTCGTATCGTTTAGAGATTACTCACGCCCCTCATTCTCCAACTCTCAAACCCGTAATTGGCTCACCACCGACCTCGCCTCGGAAGTCGTCTTTGCCCCATTTGACAACTCAAGCCAACTTTCATCATTACATTATAGTATTGCCCATAGCTCTACGCCTTGTATTATCTTAAAATAAAATCTGCATCACTCATCGTTGAATGATGCAGATAGTAATAATGGAGTTTTCTCCCTACTTTTCCAGAGTTTTCACCCTACCTTTTGGCGGTTTTCTCCCTACTTTAACGAAATCTTGTTGGCTGTTTCGCGTTTCTTTGAGTTCACAAGGTCGGCATAAATCTGTGTGGTGGTAACATTTTTATGTGTTAGCATCTTCGATACGGTGTAAATATCTGTGCCTAAAGAGATTTGGATGACCGCGTAGCTGTGCCTGAAGCAGTGGAAGGTTATTTTCTTCCTAATCCCAGCCTCGGCAATCCACTGTTTTAGTGGGTGGTGTGTCATTGCACGGGTGAGTCCTTTGAACACCACCCCTTTGCCCCATTCGCCGCATAGTTCCAATGCTTCGTGGCTGATGGGGAGTGTTGCTTCGGTCTCTGTTTTCTCGGTGCAGATGCGGATATAGTAGCCCTGATCGGGTCCCATTTCAAAGTCGCTCCATTGCAATTTGAGTATATCACTGATGCGAAGTCCTGTCATACAAGCAAATAGCGATGCTTGTTTCAGCACTGGAATACGGCAAGGGGTGGCAGCGAGTTGCTTAACCTCGTCAAGCGTCAGGTACTCCTTTTTGACCTCTTTCCACTCGATTTTTTCAAGAAAGTCATTGAGGTTCTCGCGCAACATCTTCTCCTTGTAGGCGATTTTCAAAAGGGCGCGGAAAGTAGAAAAATATCCGGCTGCCGAATTTCGACTAATGTATGAGTTGGGGTGATGTATCTGTTTGCATTTCAATAGATAATCTCTAAACTTCTCGCATAGCTCAACAGTAATATCTCCGAAAGTACATTTACCACCGCAGAACTTCTCAAAGTGGTTGCAAACACAATCCCACTTTTCGTATCGCTCGCGTGCCTTTGCTCGGAAGTAGGCAAGGAAATCGACCTTCTGTTTGTTCTTGTCGAGGAAGCCGAACTCCTCGTTGATAAGCGACTGCACACGAATACAGCGTATCGCCTCCGCCTTGTTGAGCATTTCTTGGTTGAATATTCGTTGCTGCTCGTTGCGTGGCTTGGCATAGAGGTAGATCCCGAGAAATTCTCGGCGGCTCATCTTCATTGTGTAGGGATTACGGATTGCTGGGTAGTAATCCAAATAGAGTGAGATACGGTCGTTGCGTAACGCCTTTTGGCGCAGGGTTACATTTGTGCAAGTTAGTGTCATTGTTGTTATGTTTTAATTATTTATACTTTTTATTGCAAATTAAATTGGTGTTCCGATGGTGGTATCAATCACCATCAAGTAACTTTACTCAATCTTCGGTGGCTCAAAGAATTTATCGAGTTCGGAGCGCAATATCTTGGTGTACTTGCCAACCTTGATGCGAGTGATGTTGTGATACTTCACATAGTGGTAGAGCTGGTCGCGAGTGAGATTGTATTTCTCCATCGCTTCAGGTATGGTGTAGTATTGCGGCTCTTCGGGCGTGGCAATACCTTTGGCTATATCGAAATGCCTTTTCGAGTAATAGACCATCTTGCCCTCCTTGCGCTTGGGAATTACATTCTTATAAACAAAGGTGTAGATTGCCGATAGCGTCATACCGAACTTCTCTTGCAACTCCGCCACGCTGTACCATTCGGTAATGCTCGCATCAGGAGCTTTCTTGGCAAAGTAGGAGTCGATATGCTTCTTGCTCCAATATGTTCTGCCACAATTGAATGTGCGAGGGATATTATGCTCCTTCGCAATCTCATAAATCCACGACTCCTTAACGCCATATTTCTCTTTAATCTCGGCTGTGGTGTAGAAGTCGGTGATACTCTGCTTGCTTCTTGGCAGATGTTTTTTGTAAGGAGAAGCATTATCAAACAGAGCCTCTATGTCTCTTTTCCTGATAATAGTCTTTCTCTTTAGCTGAACCGATTTTATTAGATTCGTTTCAAGATACCTGTAAAAGGTCGCCCTACTTATACCGATATACTTAGCGGCTTCGCTTGGGGTAAAGAAATCCTTGTCAATACAATCCTCTTTTTCGATTTGCTGATTGACCATTGTTTGAAATTCACTAACACGCTTTTGCCTTGTTCTTTCTTTGTAGGCAAGGTTAGCGCAACGATGCGAACAGCATCGTGTCGAGGTTTTGTGGGCAATAAATAATTTGCCGCACCACTCGCATTTTTTCTGAATGTCGATGTTACTAGCCATTTCATTTATCTTTTAATTTAGCCAAAAATGTATCTCTGCGTTTCACTGTGTCTCACAGCGTCTCATTTTTCCATCACCTCGCCAACGCAAAATCGCATTTCGAGCGGCGAGGTACACAGGAGGTACAAAAACAGGCGTAAAAAGGCTTAGCAACGATTAACAACGATGCTTGCACAAACAATTATAGCACCCGTAAAGAGTGCTATATTAATCATTTATGATTAATTTAACTATTTGATAATCAGCTATTTATTTTCCGATGCAAAAAATACTCCTTGGCACAGCCTTCTGACAGAAAATTTGGAGAACGGACTGGACAAGGGGGGAGTTAAAGCCAATATCACTACTGAATATCTGAATGCCGATTACTGGTCTTTCGCTTCCGAGTGCTTCATCATGCGCCGCATCTGCGAGCGTGCCAGGCAACGGAAAACGGACTTGATTGTGACCTCCAGCGATGAGGCTTTCTTCACATTGACCCATTGCGGTGATTCCCTGCCTTATCAGATACCGGTAGTGGTTTCGGGTATCAAATACCCGGATGAGAGGGTCTTTGAAAGAATGCCCAACGTCTCCGGCTATGTTTCGAAAACGGATTTCGATGTCTTGCTGGATGCGGCTGTCCGCATGTTTCCTTCCCGCAGGGAGTTGGTCTGTCTGTCCGACAGCAGTTTCCTGAGCCTTAAAGGGGTTAAGGCTGTGGAGGAATCCTGGGAACGCATAAAGAGCAACTATCCGGAGCATGAGTTGAAAGTGCTGAATGTGCAGGCCAAGTCCTTGAACTCTATCATCACTTCCATTTGCTATGACTACAATGCCTACAAGCATATTGTCATTGCTCCCAAATGGATTCCCTTTCTTTCCTTGAAGTTGAAGGCCCCCGTGTTTACCAGCCAGAACCTGGCTATGACGAACGGTGTTCTGTGTGTGTATGATGCCGTTCCCGGAGAGGATGCTTTTGCTGCCGGCCGGCAGGCTGCAAGTATTTTGAAGGGCAAGTCACCCGCCTCATTGGAAGTAAAGGACTTTGGGGGCAAGTTGCTGTTCGATTACAAACAGTTGCAGTTTTTCCGTGTGGACACGAACCGTGCGGAGAGCAAGGGCATCATTTTGAATATACCGTTGATGGAGCGTTACCGTGTCTGGTTCATTCTGTTCTATTCGCTGATTGTCGGGGCATTGGTGCTGCTGGTTGCCTGGCTTTTCCGTGCCAACCGCAGGGAGTCGCGCAAGCGCATACATGCCCAGACCCGCTTGTTGATACAGCACCGCCTGGTGGAGCAGCGCGACGAGTTCGACAATATCTTCTGTTCCATTCGCGACGGCTTGATTACGTATGATACCGACCTGCGCATCCATTTTGTCAACCGTCCGTTGTTACAGATGTTGGGACTTTCTTCCGAAACCTATACGTCCCGTTTCTATGAAGGGCAGATGGCCGGCTCCATTTTCAGGATTTACATGAATGGAGAAAACATCCTGCAGGACTTGTTGAAGAAAGTACGTACCGGAAAGAGACCTATTTCTATTCCGGAGAAAGCCTTCATGCAGGAAAACCATCAGGGAACGTATTTCCCCGTTTCCGGCGAGGTAGTACCTATCTTTGCCAATGAAAAGATGACGGGAATGGCGATTGTATGCCGCAATATCTCCGAAGAAGAGATGCAGAGACGCTTCTTCAATATGGCGGTGGAGGAAAGCTCCATTTATCCGTGGCAGTACAACATGCATATGAACCGTTTCCATTTCCCGGGTGGATTGCTGCGCCGTTTCGGGTATACCGGTGATACGGACTTGCTGGCACGTGATGAGATGGACACCCTTATACATCCGGAAGACTTGCTGCATACGCGCAGGAATTTTGATGCCATTCTGTTGGGCAATGAAATCAATTCACGGATGAGTTTCCGGTTGAAGAGTGCGGATGGGAACTATGAATGGTGGGAGTTCCGCAGTACCGCTTATGACGGACTGACGGTTGATACCCCATACATGGTATTGGGAGTATGCCAGAGCATCCAGCGTTACAAGGATACGGAAGAGGCCTTGATTGCCGCACGTGACCGTGCCTTGCAGGCCGACAAGCTCAAATCTGCGTTTCTTGCCAATATGAGCCATGAGATACGCACCCCTTTGAATGCCATTGTCGGTTTCTCGGATTTATTGAAGGACTTGGACGCTTTTTCTCCGGAAGAGGTAAAGCAGTTCGTCGAAACAATCAACATCAACTGTACGTTGCTGCTGGCGTTGATAAACGATATTCTGGACCTCTCGCGCATAGAATCGGGCACGATGGACTTTAAGTTCGGAGCATTCAACCTGGCGTTCATCATGCAGGAGGTCCATGAATCCCAGCGTCTGAGTATGCCTCGGGATGTAGAGCTGCGTATAGAGATTCCGGAAGGGGAAGACAAATTGGTCATCACCGATTCCGTCCGCTTGAAGCAGGTCGTGAACAACTTGATAAACAATGCCAAGAAATTCACGGTAACGGGCAGCATCACCTTCGGCTATGTCACGAACCGGGAAGGATATACCACCATCTTTGTCGAAGACACGGGAAGCGGTATCTCCGAAGACGCCCAGAAACATATCTTCGAACGCTTCTACAAAGAAGACAGCTTTACGCAGGGCGCCGGTTTGGGGCTGAGCATTTGCCAGACCATCGTAGACCGCCTGCATGGTTCTATCTCGGTCTCCTCAGAGTTGGGAAAAGGAACGCGTTTCGAGGTGGTGATACCGGATGCGAACGAGTAATCATTCAATCCGTTTGCAGGCATTGGCTTGCAGGAACTCTTCCAATATATCCTCGTAATTGCCATACAGCATGATGTGGTGGTTGCCCAGCGGTGTCTTGAGGAAATAGTCGGCAGGGGAGTTCATTTTTATCCGCACTTGGGTGCGGCACATATTGATGTAGTTTGTATTCTCAACAAGCGTGCCGGTGCTCAAGTAATATTCGTCCAGGCTTTCGCTTCCGCATTTTACGATGGTTACATCTCCCGTCGGCAGGATTCCCTGAATACCGATGCCGCTTTCCGTCTCAAAATGGTTGCGTATGATGAACTGCTCCGTTTGTGCGATGCCGATGGTGCAGTGTGCCAATATGATTTCATTGGTACGGGCATTTATCATGGAAGGATTGGCCATGAAGGAGTTTTTCCCCGTCAGCACTTTTACGGCCAGCATGGTGAAGACGGATTGCAAATCGCCTTCACATCCGGCAATGATTCCTTCGTCGTTCAGCAAGGCAAGGGCAAGGCAGCCGGTGGTTCCCGTTTGGTCTATCAGGCGGAAGCAGCTGAGGGTAATGGCGCTCAGTCGCTCTTCCTCTACAATCCTCTTGATGGCTCGATACAGCCGCATGGCTTTTATCATGTCTTCGGGGCTTGCCTCTCGGCAGGCAAGCGCTTTTCCTGCCAGTCCGGCGCATGCTTCGCCCACCTCGTCGTCCGTTATCTGTCCGTAGTATTCATAAATGCGGTCCAATGAGACGTCTGTGTACTCGATACCCCAGCGGCGTTTGGCAAGCAGATAATCCACATTGCTGGCAACGAGCCAGCTGGACGGAGTGCCCATTACGCCGATGCGCATGCCGAAAAGGCTGCGTTGTGCCACGAAATTGCTGTGCAGGACAAAAATACGCTTGATGGTCTCGGGGAGCTCTCCGTGAAGAATCTCGCTTTTCATTCCCCGGCCGCGCAGCCAGGAAGATATTTCGAGAGCGGCGGCCAGTGAGTTCTGCATGCCGTCTGCCAAGAGGATGGCGGGGCGGGGAAGGGATTCGAAATGCTGGATTACCAGCCGTTCCACACCTCCGGTGGCAATGAATATAATACTGAAGTCATCGGGTGATAACTTGTCTATGTCTTTGTAATCAATGAAGTTGACGGTAAAGTATTTTTCCAATTCAGTCAATATCACTTCGTGGGAGCTACGGACTGATGCTTGTTTATGCAGTATGGAAGAAAAAGTTATAAGGTTGATGACCATGGTGTTATTTACTATTTGACTATTTACTATTTACAATTGATTCTACTTGGCTCGTTTGCTTTTTCAAAGATACAAGTTTCTGTTTACATATCATAGAGTTTTTACGATAGATAAGTTTTTTAAAGTTTTTATGGTCTTGCCTTCCTTTTGGTTTCAAATAATTCGCTACATTTGCAACTTTAATGATAAAGTGATAGCAATATCACCTATAAATACTCTATTAAATAGTAAATCATAAATCGTCAAATAGTAAATAAACCTCATGCCAACAATATCTATTCGCGGAATGGAGATGCCCGCATCTCCTATCAGAAAACTGGCTCCTCTGGCAGATGCTGCCAAGCAGAGGGGTATACATGTATTTCACCTGAACATCGGTCAACCCGACCTGCCTACTCCGGAAGTCGCGATTGAAGCGATACGGAACATCGACCGGAAAGTTCTGGAATACAGTCCCAGTGCGGGATATCGCAGTTACCGCGAGAAGTTGGTGGGTTACTATGCAAAGTACAATATCAATCTGACTGCAGACGACATCATCATCACTTCCGGCGGCTCGGAGGCGGTGTTGTTCTCTTTCCTGGCTTGCCTCAATCCGGGGGATGAAATCATTGTTCCCGAGCCGGCCTATGCCAATTATATGGCGTTTGCCATCTCTGCCGGAGCCAAGATACGCACCATTGCCACGACCATCGAAGAGGGTTTCTCGTTGCCCAAGGTAGAGAAGTTCGAGGAGTTGATTAACGAGCGCACGCGTGCTATTTTGATTTGCAATCCCAACAATCCTACGGGTTACCTCTATACACGCCGTGAAATGAACCAGATTCGCGACCTTGTGAAGAAGTACGATTTGTTCCTCTTCTCGGACGAGGTGTACCGTGAATTTATTTATACGGGTTCTCCCTATATCTCTGCCTGCCATCTGGAGGGCATTGAGAACAATGTGGTGCTGATTGATTCCGTGTCCAAGCGCTATTCGGAGTGCGGCATCCGCATCGGTGCCCTGATAACGAAGAACAAGGAAATCCGGGATGCTGTCATGAAGTTCTGCCAGGCGCGTCTCAGTCCTCCGTTGATAGGCCAGATTGCCGCAGAAGCATCGCTGGATGCCGATGAGGATTATCTGCGCGACACATACGATGAATATGTAGAACGCCGTAAATGCTTGATTGACGGATTGAACCGTATACCGGGCGTATATTCGCCCATCCCGATGGGAGCATTCTATACGGTGGCAAAGCTTCCGGTAGATGATTCGGACAAGTTCTGTGCCTGGTGTCTGTCGGAGTTCGAATACGAGGGACAGACGGTATTCATGGCGCCTGCGTCCGGATTCTATACTACGCCGGGTTCCGGTCGCAACGAAGTGCGTATCGCATACGTACTGAAGAAAGATGACTTGAACCGCGCCTTGTTTGTATTGCAAAAAGCATTGGAAGCCTATCCGGGACGAACCGAATAAAATGAAATAATTCATTAGGCGCGGATTACGCGGATTACACGGAAAACTTAAGATAAAGACGTTTGTTTCAAATCTTCCGTGTAATCTGCGCCTAAAAAATAATGGCCCATGAACTTATCTCGCTTTATAGCGTTGCGCATTTATCGCAACTCGGAGCCGGGCAAGCAAGTTTCCCGTCCGGCTGTCCTTATTGCCATGGTGGGTATTGCTCTCGGACTGGCGGTGATGATTATTGCCGTGTCCGTCATTGTTGGCTTCAAGAGCGAGGTAAGGGATAAAATCGTGGGTTTCGGTGCCCATATCCAGATAGGCAACTTGGATGCTGCACGCTCTTATGAGACGCGCCCGGTGGTGGTGGGCGACAGCATGATGGCTGCGCTTTCCGATTATCCCGAAGTGAAGCATGTACAACGCTACTCCACCAAGCCGGGGATGATAAAGACCGCCGATGCCTTTCAGGGAATGGTGCTGAAAGGTGTGGGGCAGGAGTATGACAGCACCTTTTTCCACCGCCATCTGCTGGAGGGGGAGTTTCCGCAATTCAGCGATTCCGCTTCGTCCAACCGCGTAGTCATCTCAAAGTCTCTTGCCAACAAGCTGCAATTGAAACTTGGTGACAAGATAGACACCTACTTCATCCAGGACGATGTGCGTGCTCGCCGCCTGAAGATTGTAGGTATCTACCAAACCAACTTCTCCGAATACGACAACCTATTCCTGCTTACCGACCTCTATCTGGTGAATCGCCTGAACAACTGGGAGCCGGACCAGGTGAGCGGTGTGGAGCTGGAAATACGCGATTATGACAAGCTGGAAGAAACCACCTATGAGATAGCTGCTGATACGGATGAGAATCCCGACCGCTATGGTGCCGAGTATTGCGTCCGTAATGTAGAGCAGCTCAATCCCCAAATCTTTGCCTGGCTGGGCATCTTGGATGTCAACATCTGGGTCATTCTCATTCTGATGATTGGGGTGGCGGGTTTCACCATGGTATCCGGCCTGCTGATTATCATCATAGAGCGTACCTCCATGATAGGCGTGCTGAAGTCTTTGGGAGCCAATAACTTTACCATCCGTAAAGTCTTCCTTTGGTTTTCGGTCTTCCTCATTGGGAAAGGCATGCTTTGGGGGAACATAATCGGCCTTGCGTTCTATTTCGTGCAGCGCTGGTCCGGCTTGTTCAAGCTCGACCCTGAAACCTATTATATGGCTACTGTTCCGGTATCTTTCAATATCTGGCTGTTCCTGCTGCTGAATGCCGGCACATTGCTGGCTTCGGTCCTGATGTTGCTGGGCCCATCATTCCTGATTACACGCATCCATCCGGCAACTTCCATCCGTTACGAATAAGAGAATCACTTTCTCAGAAAACCGCTTTTCTTGCGGAACAGACAGTACCATTTCCAACGTAAAGACTGTATCGGCTGCAATAGGTCGAAAGCCGGTAGTGTGAAGTAATATCTGCGCTGTTCTTCCAGGTCGTGGGCTGTCTTGTTGACAATGACTGCCTGCATGGTGAAACGGAACAGGAACAAAAGAAAAGCGACGCCTGCTGCCAGCCAGTGGAAATGCAGAATGCCGATGACCATCGCGGCTATCCAGGATGCGTGGAATGCCAGGCGGGTCAGGGTCTCAAAACCGGCCAGCCAGCGTTGCATTCCATGATACAGCCGTGCTGTGGAGGCGTAGCCTATTTTCTCTTCTTTCCAGTCCTTGGTACGCAGAAGCGGCTGCATGCGCACAATGGCATTGGCATCCGTTTCTACCCGCGTGTTCTCCGGGGTAGCCACGTGGTTGATGAACAAATCGTCGTCTCCCCGTTGCAGGTTGAGGTGTGCGGAGAATCCTTTCTGTTGGTAGAAGAGTTCCTTCCGGTAGGCCAGGTTACGCCCGATGCCCATGTAGGGGCTGCCTGCCAGGGCAAATCCCAGATAGCGCATGGAAGTGAACAGATTGTCGAATGCCGCCCGTTTGTGCAGCCAGCCTTTGCCGCGTTCGTAGCCGCTGTATCCCAGCACCACTTGGGTACGTGATGTGAAGTTGCGTGCCATCAGTCGCAGCCATTGGTTGCTTTGGGGCATGCAGTTGGCATTGGTGAACACCAGCCAGTCATATTTGCTGGCCTTGATTCCAAGCGTTACGGCCAGCTTCTTGCGGCTGATGTAACGGGAGGAATCGGGTACGAAGCTGTGGTAGAGATGGGGATATTTCTCCTCGAGGATGGTCAGGTAATCCTCGCTCTCATCGGTGTTGCCGTCGTTAATGACGATGACTTCAAATTGGGGATAGTCCTGCTCCAGCACGGCGCCCAGGTTGCGGCGCAGATTCTCGGATTCCTCGCGGGCGCAGATGATGACGGATATGGGGGGCAGTTCCTGGGTGAAGTGCGTGTCTCCCTGCTTCACGGCACGGCTGCGCGCATGAATACGGTTGTAGAGACAGAGGTAGTAGATAATTTGAATAAGGAACAGACCACCCGCCGTAGCGAGTACGATAATTTCAGTTGAATCTAATGTAAATGCTTCCATGTGCAGTAGGACGTTTATGTGCTGCAAATTTACACAATTTCCGGCACTACCTCAAACTTTGTTCCGGGAAAGTGCTTGGACAAATACTGCTTGATGTATTTCATCGTGTCTTCCTGGATAGTCTTGTCCTCTACCGTGGGATAGAGGTTGTAGAGTACCGTATCGAGCGCGATGTCCCGGTTCTTGATGGCTTCGAAGCTCAGCAGGGTGTGGTTGATGCTGCCCAGCTTTCCGGAGGTGACAAAGATAAGCGGGTACTGCTTCTCCGCAATGTAGTCTATCGTCAGGAAATCTTCGGTAAGGGGAACCATCAGACCGCCGGCGCCTTCTACGAGCACGGTATCATAGCGATGAGAAAGTTCCCTGGTGGCACGCTCTATTTTTCCGAAGTCTATCGGGCGCTTGTCTATGCGGGCGGCGAGGTGGGGAGAGCAGGGATAGGAGAATATCTCGGGCATGGTCAGCCCCTCTTTGTCTTCCGGCAGGTAGCCGGTTCCGGTGAGGCGGCGGTGCAGGTCGATGTCCTCGGAATGACCGGTGTTGCCGGTCTGGATGAATTTTTGGGTGATGACGCGCAGGCCGCGTTGCATAAGCTCACGGGCGTACCAGGCGGTGCAATAGCTTTTTCCGGCATCTGTATCAATGCCGCTGATGAAGTAGATGTTTTTTGTTTCCATTATTTTGTCTTTTTTCGTGCGATGATATAAATAGGGTGATAGGTTAGGCTTACGTTGCCTGCGGCATCACTGAACCGGGTTGTGTATTCTTTGCAGAAGGATTGCAGGCGGCTGCGCGTCCATATCCTTTTTTCCGTTCCCGTCACTCCGGTTTGCTTCAGATGCTTCAGCACTGCCTGAGGGGTGGGGAAGGGCAGGGTTACTACCTCTTCCTCGGCATGGAGAATATCGAAGTGGGGAGACAGCAGGGCTTGCAGCTCCTCAACGGAGAGATAGTCCAGCCCATGCCCCGTCAGTTGGCGTATTTCGTGCATGTTTGTGGTGCCGAAGGTGCTGAAGGCAAGCAGGCCGTCTGCCACCAGTGCTTGGTGGCAGCGGGTGAGGAAAGCACCTGGGTCGTTGAACCATTGCAGGGTGGAGCACGAGGTTATCAGGTCGGTTTCTCTGGGGAAGTCGAGAGCTTCGGCATCACCCGGCAAGAAGCTGACGCGGGGAGTGCGCGTAGTGCATAGCTCCCTGACGCATTCCTCCATATCCCGGCAGAGGTCGTTCAGCAACAGCGTTTCCGGTTGCAAGGTGTTCAGCAACATGCGCGAGTAGCTGCCCGTTCCGCAACCAAGCTCTACGATGTGGCGGAAGTGTGTAGGAAGTTGCGGACGGGGTATGCCTGCGGAAAGCAGGGCATCGGTCAGTAGGCGCATCATTTTTTCGGCTACTTGCCGTTGCACGCTGGCTTCGCGGTCGTAGGTGCTTCGCGAGTAGGAGAAGCGTTTTGCTACAAGTTCTTTGTCTATGGGGTGTGTAGGGGTATCTGTCATTTTTTTCAATCCTTTTGTTATGTATCCAGTTCTCTCAGATGGCTTAGAAAATCGTCAATGGGCATCGACCACATGTCTTGCAGCAAGAAGCGGAACATTGGTTCGTCATAGTGGGCGCAGTCTGCAACAATCAGTTTGTCGTCATCGAACATGTAATCGAAATTTAGTTTCATATTTTCTAAAGGGAAGATGCGGTCGTTGACGCCTATGAAAGCGTAGTCATAATCGATGTATTGGTATTTATCGTTTACATAGGCATCCATCTCGTCATCATTGGAGTAGATATAATTGCCGTTTTCATCGATGGTTATCCCTCTCATTTGGGTGTATTTTTTCTCAATGAGTTCCAGCTCTTCCTTAATTTCGTTGAAGTCCCGGCGGGGAGTGATGGCAAGGAAGGCTTTGTAGGCATTGCTGTCTTTGCACATGCGGCGCATGAACTTCTGGAGCGAGGCGGGAGTCAGTCCGCTCAAGGTGTCTCGGAAGGTCTTTTCGGGAATTCCATCTGTGTCACCGATAGGGGTAATGGTACCATTGAAAGCTATAAGCAGCAGTTTCTCCTTGGGCACGGAAGCCAGTGCGATGGGAGCTGCCCATACGCCCATGGACCATGCCACTACGTTCACTTGCCGGTATTGCTCCAGGATGGAGGTATCGAAATCGAGCGTGCGGTAGTCATAGCAAATCATGTAGTCCATGCCTTGGGGGCAATATTGTTTAAAGGGTGTTTCGTCGGCTGCCCATCCTGCGAAGAACAGTAGCAGCTTGGGATTATTTTTTTTGATGATGTAAACTTGTTTCATAATAATATATGTGATGAATTTTCTTATACTATATATATTTAATTATTTCTTCTATCTCTTGTTCTGTAATGTCCGCTGTCAGCGAGAAGCGGATACGTGATGTCCCTTCGGGCACCGTGGGCGGGCGCACCGGCAGTGCATAGAACCCATGCCTCTGCAGCAGCTCTGCACACAGCACGGTGTCGGCACTGGGGCCGATAATCAGTGGGACGATATGGCTTGCGCTGGGGCATCCGTACCCCTTGGCTTGTAATGCTTCGCGCAGTGTCCGGCTGATTCTTGCCAGATGCTCGCGGTGGTCCTGCATTCTGGCAAGTTTCCGTACGATAAACAGTGTCCAGGCAATACTTGTCGGAGGCAATGCCGTGGTGAAGATGAGGGTTCGCATCCGGTTGACGAGATACTCGCGTATCGTCCGGCAGCAGGCGATGTATGCGCCGGCAGACGCCGCTGCCTTGCCGAAGGTGCCCACGAGGAAATCTATATCCCGGATGCATCCGGTTTCTTCGGCGCAGCCCAGGCCGCGCAGTCCCCTTACGCCGAATGCATGGGCTTCGTCCACATAGAGCAGTACGTTGGAGTATCTTTTTTTCAAACGCACCAATGCCGTGAGGTCGGCTTGGTCACCGTCCATGCTGAAGATGCTTTCTGTGACGATAATCAATTGCCGGAATGTTGCATGGTGTTGTTCCAGCAGGCGTTCCAGTTGCACCAGGTCGTTGTGGCGGAAGCGGATGCTGCGTGCGGTGGATAGGCGGATGCCGTCGATGATGCTGGCATGCACCAGCTTGTCTGCCAGTATCAGGGTTTGTGCATCGCTCACGGCGGGTAGAATCCCCATATTGGCATGATAGCCGCTATTGAGCACCAGTGCTGTCTCTGTGCCGAAAAGTGTGGCGAGTTCCGTCTCCAGCTCTTCGTAAATCCCGAAGTTCCCCGTCAGCAGGCGGGAGGAGGAGGAAGTCGGCAGGAAGGTGTCCGGTGTCAGTGTCTGCAGGAATTCTTCCTTTAGCTGGCGGTCGGCAGCCAGACCCAGATAGTCGTTGGACGAAAGGTTCAGCATATGCCGGCCATCGGCTACAACCGTGCGTCCCTCGTGTGTCAGTTGCGGCAGGCGGCGCAGGTTGCTGTGTTCTTTCAATGTTTGCAGCTCTTGCTGCATATAGTTAGTTACGTTCATAAATTCTTGATATAATAATTTTCCCTTTATCCTCTCAATTCATTTCCTGTATAATTTTCATCAACCCTCCCGTCAGCTTCCTCAACTGTTCCGGCTCTATAATGAACGGAGGCATCAGGTATACCAATCTTCCGAACGGGCGTACCCAGATTCCCTCCTCAACGAAGCGTTTTTGCATCCACGCCATGTCTACGGGCTTTTTTGTCTCAATCACCCCGATGGCTCCCAGCACACGTACATCCGTCACTTGCGGTAATCGGCGTGCCGGTTCAAGCTCTTCTTGCAGTTGCCGGCTGATGCGAGTCACCTTGCCTTGCCAGTCGTATTCGGGCGAGGTCAGCAGCTTCACCGAAGCGCATGCCACGGCGCATGCCAGTGGATTCCCCATAAAGGTGGGTCCGTGCATAAACACCTCCGGTGTATGGTTGGAGATGGTATCCGCCACTTCATTCGTCGTCAGTACGGCAGACAACGTCATGTATCCGCCCGTTATGGCCTTTCCTATGCACATGATGTCCGGTTCTACACCCGCGTGCTCCCAGGCAAAGAGTTTTCCCGTCCGTCCGAAGCCCGTGGCTATCTCATCGAATATCAGCAGCAGGCCATGTTCCTTGCATATCTGTGCCGCTTCGCGCAGGTACTGGGGGTGGTAGAACCACATGCCGCCAGCGCCCTGCACCACAGGTTCGAGGATAAGCGCTGCCAGTTCCTCGTGATGCTCCTCTACCAGTTTCCGCAGTTCCACCGTATCCCGTTCATCCCATTCGCCGTGGAAGCGCGAGCGCGGCTGCGGCACGAAATAGCGCACCGGCAATGATGCCCCGAACAGCGAATGCATGCCCGTCACCGGGTCGCAGACAGACATGGCATTCCATGTATCCCCGTGATAACCCGAACGGATAGTCACAAAATTGTTCTTCTTCGCCTTTCCCTTGCCATACCAGTACTGCACGGCCATTTTCAAGGCCACCTCTACTGCCACCGAGCCCGAGTCGGCATAGAATATCTTCTGCATGGACGGCGGGACGAGCGGTAGCAGCAACTGGCCCAGTTCAATGGCAGGGTCGTGTGTCAGCCCTCCGAACATCACATGCGACATCTTGCCCAGCTGTTCCTCTGCCGCCCGGTTCAGTGTAGGGTGGTTGTACCCGTGGACGGCGCACCACCACGACGACATTCCCTCTACGAGTGTTTCTCCGCTTTCCAGGGTGATGGTGGCGCCTTCGGCATGCTTCACCTTGTACACCGGTAGCGGGTTGGTGGTGGAGGTATAGGGGTGCCATAGGTGCTCTCTGTCGAACTGCGAGCCGCAGAACCGGTATCCGGCATCTTCTATCAGTACCTTGTCTTCCGACACTTTCGAGCCGAGCGTTGTCAGCAGGTCGCCCACGATGGCAGAGTTGATGCCGATGTGCAGCGCTTGCTTCACGGCCTCCTTGCTCAGTTGCGAGCGTCCTCCGGCAAAGCGGAGGAAAGCCGTCGGGTTGATGAAGCGGAAGAGGGCGATGGTGGTCAGTATTTCCTCCTCGCTGAGTGGCGCCTGCCGTTCCAGCGGTGTGCCGGGGATGGGGCTCAGGAGGTTGATGGGGATGGACTGTACTTCCAGCTCGCGCAGTGTGAAGGCGAATTCGATACGTTGCTCCATGCTCTCGCCCATACCGATGATGCCGCCGCTGCAGATGTCCATGCCTACGTTGAGGGCGGCTTGCAGGGTGCGCAGCTTCTCTTCCTGCGTGTGCGTGCTGCACAGTTGGGGAAAGTAGGAGGGGGCTGTCTCCAGGTTGCAGTGATAGCGGGTGATGCCTGCGTCGTGCAGTGCCCGCATTTCGTCTTCGTTGAGCAGTCCCAGTGATGCGCACAACTGGATGGACGAGTGCCGGCGCATGTGCCGGGCGGCTTCGCACAGTTTCTCCATGTTTCTGGAGGAGGGCTTCCGTCCACTGGTCACCAGCGAGAAACGTGCCACGCCCTGGGCTTCATTATGCCGGGCATGCCGCAGGCATTCTTCTTTGTCCACCAGGTCGTACACGTCTGCCTGGGTTTTGTAGTGCGACGACTGTGCACACCACTTGCAGTTTTCCGGGCATCGTCCGGACTTGGCATTAATGATGGAGCACATGTCAAACTCCTCCGAGGCCAGGCCCCGGGTTATCTCGTGGGCAGCTTCGTATAGCGCTTCCTTGTCGGGTTGCACAGCCAGCCATTCGGCTTCTTCCTTACTGATGTGGCTGCCGCGCAGCACTTGTTCCTTCAACTTCTGTAGGGTCATATCTTTCTTGGGTTAAGTTCGTGGATAAAGACAGAGGTACGGATTGCCGGGGCGGTGCAGCTCGTCATTCTGCTGCATGGCTTCCGGTAATCCGTACCTCTTGTTCTCTTTTGTTTCAGGCTATATGTGTCTTGTCCGCCCGTATTCCCGCAGGGGCAGATGACTTGTGTTTCAAAAAGAATGTGCCGGTTCGTTCCCGGCTCCGTGAGGATACTTGTCAGGACGCTGCTGCTACCCAGCGGAATGCCGGTGTCGGTTTCTCTTCCTTCCGTTTCCCCTTTCCAGGCACTCTCTTCCTCGCATCCGGCATGTCCTGCGGTTCCCGCAGCCTTCTGTTTGGACAGAGAGCTGTCTGCCACGTTTTTGCGCAGGCAACCGATGGTGACACACCGCCCTATGCTGGCAAATGCAGCGTAGGCTTTTCTGCTCCAGCGGCGAAAGCGGATGGTAGGTGCGGCGGGTGATGTATTCCTCATGTTTTTCAGCCTGATACGGTTTTGTTTCCTTTTAACGGATGCAAATGTAGAAAAAATAATTTCATAACGGTAATGCTCATGCATGAAAAAAGCCGTGCAAATGCAACTATTGCGCGGCTCTTCTTTAAGCAATGTCGTAGGATTTCACTCTTTGGACGACTGGTAGTAGAGATACCAGTCATTATTGGTGGCACCATTGGACTCTACCCATTTGGCGAAATCGGGATACTCCAGGTCGATGCGTACGGTTTCCTTTGCCGGAGTGAACCGGATGGGGCCTTCCGTGCCGGTTGTGGCTGGCAGCATGATGGCGAATGGATATTTGCCGTCCTTGTTGATGTAGTAGGCATCGTCTTCGGCTCCGATTTGCTCTGCGTTGGCTTTACCGGTCGCTTTCTTCTTGGGCAGATGCACTTCTGTCCGGTTGTCGGCTCCGGCTGTATACTGGGCAATGATGAACGGATTCAAGTCGGTTTCCAGATTCTTCTTAGGCAATGTGTTGTCTGCAAATGTACGGGTTACGGTAAATTCGTTGCCCTGCACAGACTTTGCATCGGGGAATAGGATGACAGAAGAGGTCTCTGTTTCATCGACTGCTCCGGCAGGCAGTTCTATGCTGCCTCGCTGGCTGGCCACATATTGCACGGCAAATGCGTTGGAGTATGTGGCGGCACCACTTTTCTGTACGGGTACAAAGGTGTCTTCCACCTTCAGCACATAATTGTTGCTGTTGAATGAAATGGCCCGTTTGTGTTCGATAATCACGTCGTTCAAGTCATAGTCACCGCCATTGGGCCAGATGTCTTCGTAGGCATACGTGCGGTAGGTTGTTTCAGAGCTCGTCACCGTAGGCTCTTCCGGGTCTATGACCGGGCGGTCCGGGTCTTGAATGGCTTCATTGGGGTTAGCATCGATACAGAACAGTATGTCTTCGTAGCTGGTATCATTGCCATCTTCTACTCCATAGACTACCGTGCCGTTGCTGGCGGAGAGGGAGATAAAGCGGGCTTGTTGGTCTGCATATATCTTGTTCCATTCTTTATTGGAATATATATAATTTATAGAGTAGTCGATACCTTCATAGGGGGTATATCCATCGGGGATGATGAAATATCCTATGGTATATCCTGCCGGGAATTTGGTGGAGACGTTACCGTTTTCGTCTCGATACAGAAGTTGTATTTTTGTATTCTTTTCTATGGGAGCGTCATATAGGGAATATTTGTTACCACCTCCAAACCGTTTGGTATATGGGTCGTCCCCTGCAATGGATGCATTGGGAATGATAATGAATTTGTCTACCTTGTCAGGGCTGTTGGGAACTTCATTGGTCTTGTAGTAATAATAGCCGATGGAAGTCAGGTAACCGGCACGTTCGGTCAGGAAGGTCAGATACAGTTCTGCATCGGTAATCGTTACGTGTTGTCCCTGGTTGTTGATATATGCTTGGGCAATGGTGGTGTTCACGTGCTTTGTGTCTCTCACCAAATCTCTGTTGTCCAGATTGTTGGGTTTGCTGTCATGGCCTTTCCACAGCGTGCGTTGCAACTGCTTTAAAGTTCCGTTGTTGAAATTTCCCTTAGTTACAATGTCATTATTATCAGTAATCTCACCGTGAGCTTGTCTCCATCCAACGATGGAGTATACCCGTTCCTTCCTGTCCTTTAGGTCGATAGTCAGGTTGGATTTTGCACGTGTCATGGCAGCTGAGCGGGTGTTGGCATTGTCCTCGGTCATATCTACCACCACTTTGCCGTTTTTCACATCCGCTTCCACATACATGGGGGCTCCCCAGCTTTGTGAGATGATATATACCTTTTCTGTCGCTTTGGGCAGTTCTACGTTGCCGGTGAAGCGTCCGTCTGCATCTGCAAAGATTTTAAAAACCGCTTCGCCGTTGATGGAGTAGAGGTTGTTTGTCTGATAGGTGATGGGGTCTTCTGTAAACACCTCTATTAATGCGCCTCCTGCGATTTTTCCATAATTCACGTCAAAAGCTACCTGGGCTGTTGTTGCAAAGTCAAAGTATTCGCTCTCCGGCTTTAGTTCTGTTTTTCCACGTTCGGGATTGTATAGGTCTTTTTCGGTACATCCCGTGAATATGCTGCAGGCAATTGCTGAAATGAGGGTTGCAGCACTAACTTTCGTCATAAGTCTAACTTTCATATTTTTATTGTTGTAGATTGCTTGCTTGTTTGTCTTATGAACGCTGTCTATATCACAACCGCCACCTACTTCACAGACGAGTTGTAGATACTACATTTTCTCGAGCGCTTTTTTCATGTTGCAAATATAAACATAGTATTTATAATCTACAACTTTTGGGGTTTAAAAACACTTTTGGTGGGTTAAAAAGTTGTATAAAGTGAATTGATACTAATTGGATGAATCGAATGGTGCGGGCATAAAAAAAAGGCTATCTATCCCAGACAGCCAATCTTTTGTTAACCTTAAATCTAATACTATGAAAAACACATTGCAAAGGTACGGTATTTTCATTGAATTCCAAATTATCGGGTATAGAAGCCGCAACTTATAACATGGTTTAAAAGACCTGTTTATTTTTTCACGCTTTGTATTGTTAATGTAAAAAGAATGAAAATGAATTTTCTTTCTTCCGTTGTAGCAAACCTTATCGATATTCCTTAGTTTTGAGTTTGTGCCCCATGTTGGGGTGCAGACTTAAAACAATCACTTATGATTTCAACATTAAAAGAGAAAGAGAGTGGGAGCGGGAATGATGTGGATTCGGCAGAACTGTCGCTCTACATGATGCAGGTAATCAAGGAACTGAATGATGAACGCAAGCTTCCGGCGGTGCACGTCTACCTTTGTACGCTCCATTCCTTTGTCCGTTTTTCGGGTGGGGGAGAGCTTCTGATGTCGGTGGTGTTCACACCTGGACGGCTAAAGGAGTACGAGACATGGCTTTTGGGGCGCCAGTTGAGCCTCCACACGGTTTCCACCTACTTACGCACGCTTCGTGCCGTCTACAATCGCTGGACTCCCCCTGGCAGCACCAGCCACAATCCCCGGCTTTTCGACGGAGTTTATACCAAGGTGGTTCCCTGCACCAAGCGCGCGCTTACGGCTCGCCAGATGCAGCGTCTGTACGATGCG